>Ga0074199_1000404_pt1 | contig 72431 bp, 57 predicted proteins | sample EPASupsiteSAE347_FD_64528 | JGI IMG/M metagenome (GOLD analysis project Ga0074199, IMG submission 64528) | Bioremediated contaminated groundwater from EPA Superfund site, New Mexico - Sample SAE3-47 | ecosystem: Environmental > Aquatic > Deep subsurface > Groundwater > Contaminated ... | reverse complement strand
CCGCGAAGGGCGCAAGCCGTGGACCATCGACCGGATCTACCGGGTTTTTCCCCTCCTCGCCCGCCTGAAAACCCGCAAAGGCGGCAACCTCTCCGGGGGCGAACAGCAGATGCTCGCCATCGCCCGGGCGCTTGTGGGAAACCCCCTCATGCTCCTTCTGGATGAACCCTGCGAGGGCCTCGCGCCGGTGATCGTGGAAGAACTCGGCTCGGTCATCGTCGGCCTCAAGTCGGACATGCCCATCCTCCTCGCCGAGCAGAACGCCCGGTTCGCCCTTTCCGTCGCGGACCGCGGCTACGTGATCGACAAGGGCGTGATACGCTACGAAGGCGCGAAGGAGGATCTCCTCTGCAACACCGAGGTCCAGTCCCGGTATCTTTCCGTGTAGCCGTATGGAAACCGTGCGCAGGGTCTGCACCAGTCGCTCATGATCTCCGGAACACCCTGGGTTGATTGAGAGTCTTTTTGCCAGAGCGGAGAAAGCTGAGACCGCAGAGGCGAAGGAAACCAACGCTCCCGTCCGCCGACCGCCTGCATCCTGGACCATTCTTGAAAACTCTCTGAAGTACATAGAGAAAGGCGGCTCTGCGCGCGCCGTAAGCGAACATATATTTGTCTGCGCTTTCGAACCGCGCAACCGGCAAGGGGGTTGTGGCGCCGCCGACAACATGTGAACTCAAGGGATGCGACACTGGCTCTGCGCACGCCGGGCAGACCGGACAACCTGTTGCCCGGGCGCGAAGCGCAGGCGGTGTACAGCCCGGTGAATGACATACCCGCTGAAAAGTACCTCATGGGACCAATCATCGATGAGCGAATCAAGTGTTGGAGAACTGTGAAATAAACGTGTGGCAAGCTGTGTTGACTTTCGGGACACAAAATGGTGTAAAATGAGATGAATGCAGGGGTGGGCACGGTTTTATCGTGCCCACCACCCGGTTTTTCACACAACAATTGCTCTATGAAACGGCCCACCCTGCAACAAGGAAGAAGTGCAGATGGCGAATTATCGCCGTGCCTCATTATCCGGGGGAACATTCTTCTCTCTGCGCTTGGGTCTCATGAAATCCGGCTTCTCGAAACGAACAAGAGTTCTGTTCCATGTCAGGGAATGGATGAATGATTCAAAACGGCATCACAGGGAGTCAACCATCTGGCAGAGACGTTTTGGGGAGCATCTGATCCGAGATGAAGATGAGTACAGAGCATATATGGATTACATCCACTACAATCCGGTAAAGCACGGGTATGTCAGGAGAGTTATTGAGTGGACCTATTCCACGTTTCATCGATATGTGCAATTGGGCATTTTCCCTGAAAACTGGTGCGGAGGCTCAATTGGTGATGAACAAGGGCATCAATGGGGAGAATGAAAAGAGGTGGGCACGATTAAGCTGTGCCCACCCTACCTGGCTCCCGGGGTTCCATGGGACGAGAGGTTTGGGCAACTTGATGTGGCCCTTGGATTCCAGCTCCCGAAGAGCCTTAAGGCAGCTTCTCATCTGAGCACTACCCCGGGCATGGAAAAATCCATAGCGCTCACAGAGCCGTTCCGCGACCATTGTTCGGTTCATATGGCCATTCTCATCGAGCACCGACCGTATGTACTCGATTACTTCAGGCTGCGACAGAGTTCGTTTGATTTGGTTTTGAGTTTCCATGCCGACATGATACACGGCATGGGAGAGCTTGTTCAGTCACAACTTACGGGTAAAGGGCAGAGCTAGCCATGACTATTTCCCCCGTGGATATGACCCACGATCGCAAAGACCTATGGAGCAGGATACTGGCAACAACCGGCATCGTTGCAGTCTACGCTCTGAGCAACTTCTTTCTGCGCATCCACCTGCCCGGCGTATCCGATGTCGACCTGCGCCCGCAGATCGTACTCCTCTTCGTGGCCGGCTACCTTTACGGACCATGGTATGGCTTCGCGGCCGGTTTTGCTGGAAATTTCTGTACGGACCTCCTCTTGGGCCACGGCCTGAGATATCTGCCGAGCTGGACTATCGGCAATGGATTGATCGGCACCCTGATCTGCTTTTATCCCTACAGAACGCGCATCTGCCTCGAACGAATCGGACAGTTGGTCTGGCTGGTCCTGTCTCTGATTCTCGCTAACACCCTTTCGCTCACCTATGCCGCCGGAATGGAAACACTCTTGAACAGACATCTTCCGTCGGCCATCAATTTCCGATACTTCTACGTGCCGGCTTTGGTGTCGAATGTGTTGGCCACACTTATCCTGTTTCCCGTGATTCTGTTTGGCCTGGGGCGTCTGAAAGGGAACTTTCCCGTCAAACTGGCCCTGGCGAATTACTACCTCACCGTAGTCCTGCTGGTTATTTCCTGGGCGGCGTTCATTCCGACATACCGGGAGCTTCCAGCCCTCCTGAGTTCCCCCGGCATGGACACGACGCGCGGCGATGCTCTGGTGGATGCCTTCAGCCAATGGTCGCTCCTGCTGGTTGTCCTGCTAATCTTGAGCTTTGTCGTATCGAGCTGGATGTCGAAAGTCGTTGTCACCCCCCTCAAGCGGCTTGAAGAGACGGTGCTGGCCGTTCTGAGAGGAGAGTCCTCTTCAGCGGAGCGGCTCGCCCTCCTTGCCGGACGGGAAGACGAAGTCGGCATCTTGAGCTATACCGTCAGACTCCTGAGCCTCAACTTGTGGGAAACCCAAAGGCTGTTCCGGGACGAATTAAAAAGGAATCTGAGATTCATTGACGCCCATGATTCGGGAACGGATATCCTTGTCATCTCCCTCCTCTCTTTTTTCGGCAGAGAAGCAGTGGCAGGGCAACAGGACGATGCCTTTTTCGAAGTGAGCGGGGAACTGAGCAACCTGGAGGCTATATGCCTGGTTGTCTCGGCCGGGGGACTCAAAGAACTGGCTGCCGCCTATTCGGACGTCAAAATTGAAAAGAGCTTCGATGGACTGGATTTGAATATTACGGGGGCGTCCCTTTCGAGGGAACAACGCCAGGTGTTGGCCGTGGCCGTGGATGTGAACCTCCTGTTCTGGGGAAGGCTGAAGGTGATGGATCTTTCCGCTCCCCTGAACCGCGAACTGGCATTTCACTTGCTGGAAAGGATCAATGCCTTCCGAAGATGTTCCAAGAACTACGTGGGATATGTCACGGAATCCGACATCGTTGGAAAAATTCAGGAGCAGTGGGAGAATGCCGCCAGAGTCCGAAGCGAAAGGTTAGAGCCGATCATGAACAAGGCCATTGGGTTGCAGGTGATCAACGGTTACCAGGTCAAGAATCTGAGCGACCTTGCCTGTTTCGATCCCTACAGAACGATCGCCTACAGCCACAGCAACTTCAAGCACATCAAACAGCTGATCGCCCTCTTGATGGGAGAAGCCCTCCAGGCCAAGCTCCAGTTGGAGCCGAAGTGGTCTTCCTTCCGTTTCCTCAGTGAGTGGGACCAACCCGATAGTCTGCATCTGGAATCCATCGCCGATGGAACGAAGGTGGCGCATATGGACGAGTTCGACCTCGTCATGGAATTCGTGGCGCCGGAGCATAGAGATCGCTTCCGCCAAGTCATCGATGCCTTCGCCAAACGGGAGTTCATGGCCGAGCGCAAGATCCTGTATGAATCATGGTATCAGCCCCTGTTCAGATCGGATGTGCCGATCGAGGGATACAATCGCATCGCGGATATCCTGCTCCGAGATCGGGAACAGGTTGCCCATGTGTATGTTCGTCAGGAGGGGGCCGCGGCGAAGGTAGAATGGTTCAAGGGGGAATTACAGGAACTGGAGATCTCCATAGTCCCTATCTGGGTGAACGACGCCTTTTTCCGGTACCTGAACGGCGGTTGCGATTGAACTGGGATCATAGGGGCTGATGGAGGGAAAGTGGGAGCTTCAGGTTGTTCTCCTCCAGAAGCATCCAGTCAGAAAGATCTCCAGCGCCGTCGGCAAAAAAAGAAAACGAAAAAGAAAACGGGGTCACACCTACACTCTTGACACAATCTCGCAGAAAAGCGGGTAGAGTAGAGAGCAGGCATTGAGCCTGCCCTCCCTCATCAAACCGTGCATGCGGTTTTCCCGCACACGGCTTTCCGATGTTCTTCACCGTAGGGCATGCGCCGTCGTCCAGCCTGCTGTCGTCGGCACTTTGTACAAGCCGTAGTTTTACATAGAGAGACCCGGCAAAATCCTCACATTTCAAGGCGTGGTGGCCATGTAACCGGAAATCCAGGAGGGCAAAAAAAGGGGCAAAAAATCCGGGCGATTCTGGCGCTGTTTGGACGCCCCAGACTTGACCTTGGCATTGCCTGTTTCAAAAAAACCGGTTTCTTTGACTTCCTCGATCTTTCGGTCACCAAACAGAATTCCTCCCAATCCCATCTCTTCATAAAGGTATTCTTTGCCGTCCTCATCCTTCTTGATATATTTCCCGCCCATGCTGCCTCCTTTTTAATAAAAACAGCCTTGGTCCGGTATGGGAAACTAATTGGGGTTAGGTCTTGCATTATAAGAAAATAGAATAGGGCTGGACTTCGCCCGATGAATTGTAGGCGTGTGGAAATCCCCGCCCTGCTACCTCCCTGGTGGTTTCAGTCGTCGGGGAACCATCAGGGGCAACCTGAGTACACGGCCTCTCCCTCTTGCCGGAGCACATCATTGGCCCCCACGGCTCACTCAAGCCGGGGACCCGATGCGCATTTACCGTCAAGCAACTCTTGGTTGCACTTCCCGTCTAATCGCTTCTCCACTCGCAATCTGAGTCCGCCTGATATCATAGGCGGTCTGAAGGTTCATCCAAAAGTCCGGCGTCGTTCCAAGATATCGGGCCAGGCGCAAAGCCGTGTCGGCGGTGATCGAACGCCGTTCATTCAGGATGTCTGTGATTCTGTTGGGAGGCACGCCAAGGGCGCGGCCGAATGCGTTTGCGGAAAGCCCCAATTCATCGAGTTCTTGTTTCAAAATCTCACCTGGATGAATGGGACGCATGCCGTTTGGCATGGTGATCTCCTTCTTCAATGGTAGTCAACGATCTCTACATTGTGCGGGCCATCTTCATGCCACTCGAAACAGATCCGCCACTGCTGATTGATGCGGATGCTGTATTGGCCCTTCCTATGTCCCGAAAGGGCTTCGAAGCGATTGCTCGGAAGGAGCCTCAGGTCCTCAATTGCAGTAGCGCTATCCAGAATTTGCATTCGTCGTTCCGCTTGCTTCTGGAAGGTCTGAAATCTTCGTGCATTCCGGCCCTCGTACAGCGCCTCTGTGTCCTTATCGCGAAACGAGCGGATCATAGCCCTCACCTTGGAATATGTTACATAATATGTAATGCATACCAGAACGGGAGTCAAGCAGCGAAATGCCTCCGCATCCGCACTCTCAGTCAATTCTGCCGTGTGGAACCACCCGCCCGTTCCCTCCCCAATGGTTTCCACCATTGAGGACCCTTTGGGCAGTATACCGAGCATGCGGTTAAAATACCCCGAACAGTTTCCTCTTCGTTCTTCATTCACGGCGTGAAAGTTACCGTGACTCTCGCAGTGAATTCTTTTGAATCATGCAGAGCAGGAATATAGTATCAGGGCTGGTGGTTGCGGTCGCCTTTTCGCAGATGTGCGAGTTACCGGCTATTGCTATGCAATGGAGAAGCAGATGGAATTGAAACGAATCGTGCACCGTCAGATACCCCCGATCCCGTGGGCGGAGGGGGAGAAGATTCCCTGGGATGATCCGGAATTCAGCGAGAGGATGCTGAGAGAACACCTGTCGCAGGATCATGACATGGCAAGCCGGCGGCAGAACATGATAGACTTACATGTTTCGTGGATCAATGAGGTGTGCCTTCATGGACATGCATCTCGCATTCTCGATCTTGCGTGCGGGCCGGGTTTTTACCTGCAAAGACTTGCACGGCTTGGCCACAAGTGCCTCGGCATCGACTTTTCTCCGGCGTCTGTCCTGTACGCAACGTCTCAGGCCGCCTCGGCGGACTTGAGAATTGAGTACTGCCTTGGCGACATCCGGGTTGCGGACTTTGGGGAAGGGTTTGACCTCGTCATGCTGGTATTTGGCGAGTTCAACGTATTCACGAGAGACGATGCCCGGCAGTTGCTGCGCAGAATCCATGATGCCCTGATACCCGGGGGCCGTATTATTCTTGAACTTCAGACGTATGATGCCGTCAAGAAGGCCGGAGAGGGTGCGGCCTCCTGGCATACGGAGAACGCAGGGTTGTTCAGCCCGGCACCCCATATCTGCCTCGAGGAACATATCTGGCATGCCGATTTTCACACGGCAACAAGTCGCTACTTCATTATCGATGTCATGACCGGTGCCGTCGATCGCTATGCTTCGACAACTCAGGCCTATGCCGATGATGAGTTTGACCAACTCCTTGCAGCGGCCGGGTTCCATGAAATCCAAAGGTTCCCTTCATTGGCGGGAACCTTAGACCACCGACACGACGGGCTGTTTGTACTGAAGGCACAAAGGGCGTGAGCCTTTCCTTCATGCACAACAACTGCGAGTCCAAAAGATATCAACCGGCCTCGGCGGCCTCTGGCTTTCCTTTGTGTCCAACAAGCTGAGGGAGGCACAGTGTGGATTTTATGTCGGGAAACCTCCCCGTCGCCTCTGTCATCGAAGAGACCTACGGCGGAATCCCCGATCTTCCTGATCCACACCCTACCCGTTCCCTCCTACATGGTTTCAACCATAGAGGAGGCCTCCGAATGGCATCTCATCGACCGGGGTTGCATATCTCGAGTTTTTCCGCCTTGGCCGCTTTGAGCAATTCAAGATCGGAAGCAACGAAAACAACATTTTCTTTCGTTGTTTTCTTAAGCCACAATGCGGTCGACAGATGTATGCTGTCTGCCCCCTTCAAGGCATGCCTCGCAATCACTTCATCAATAAATTGAAACATCTCTTTGTGCATTTCGACAACGGCCAGGGACGCCCAATCGGCTTTAAATGCTTTTTTGATTCGCTCAAACCCGCAGGTTTCGATGTCTCCAGCTTTATGCCTGCGTGTTATTGCCGCCAGTATCTCAGGATAGGCCAGCCTTGAGACGACCGCAAACGATCCTTCTTTAAGCAAAGCATTGACCTTGTCGCTTCCCTCTTCCTCTATGTAGCGTTTAACCAGTGCGCTGCTGTCAAAGTAGATCATCTGCGATCCCCGATGATCGTCTCGGATACCGAACCTCCTTTTGCCTCCGCTCTTTCAACCGGTTCAAACGCAGGTTCATCCGACGTTCTTGGCAAGCTGAGAAAACCCTGTCCAGCCAGATAAGCCAAACGCTCCTCGGACCCAGCCTTTTCCTCTATCTGATCGAGATTGTGCATAACTGCCACTGGCGCTCCCCTGTCCGTGATGATGACGGCATGACCTCTTTTGGCCATCTCAAGGTAGTGGGTCAGTTTGTTTTTTAAATCCCGTATTCCCACTTGCATTGCACCACCTCCTGTAGCTATTGTAGCAACAAGATTCCAGAAGTCAAACTGTCCTTGGGGAGCAACCAGCACAATTTTCGTGCGTGGAATACCCCCCCCTGACCCCTCCCCGGTGGTTTCAACTATCAAGGACCCTTCGGGCAAATGGAAAAGTCCACAGAGCTCTCCTCCCCGAAAAGACGAAGTTCTGAGATGCGGAAGTTCTTCAAATCATATCTGGACTGGTGCGGTTGTCTCATTCAGAGAGATCATGGAGATGGAATATGCCGCCCATCGCTACATTGCCGGTGGACGGTCCGCCCGCGGTCGGGGAGAAGGGGGTGGCATTGCGCAACTCCTTTCAGCCGTGAAACATCATCCTGGTCGGGATCTTCGCCGTCCTCCACCCGATTCTCAACATCTGCAAATTCAAAGGTTACAGGCTCTCGGCCTCAAATCAATCATCTATACCGGGCAAGCCGGGGCCGGAGGAACGCGGTGCGATGTGGGCGCGGAAGATATCCCATACCGCCAACCCGGGTGTGGAATGTAAAGTTGACATGTTTCGGACTATGAGATAAATAAATAATTGTCAATCCATAATTGTTCTCAGCAGAATGCTCTGTAGCACCACACTACCTGGCTGTTCTTGTTTCACAAAACGATCTTTGGACCTTTGCATGAGGAGGTCTCACAATGCGCACGTCCCGAGCCATCCAGGATGCCTCCTGGAATACGCGATCGTGAGGGCCTCTGCCATAGAATCCACCGGCGCAATGCCTGCGCGTCCTCATGTCGGGACAAGGAAAGAGTTTTCAATGCGAGATCCGGTTGCACCGGGGAAACACCTGTAGATGCATGGAGGCACCTTCGGGAGTGGGTGGTTCGGCTCATATCGAGCACTTCTCACGCATGCCGGGGCGTGAACCGGCTGAAGGGCCGATGGACGGGAACCGGCAGCGGGGGGGGGGAACGTGGAGTCTGCCCGATAGCCGGACTTTGGATATTGCCGGCGAATCTGGGCAGATTCAGATCTTATCAAAGGAGGGATCTTATGAAAACGGGCATCAGATTCATCTTCTTGATGGTTTTGGTGGGTGTCTTCTCGTGCATTCCCGCCTGGGCACAGGAGAAAGCACCGGAAGCGAAACAAGAAGAGGCGGCCAGTATGGATCCAGGGCAAATGGCCGACTTTTCGAAGGAAGTTGCCATGATGAGTCAGATGATCTCCTTCGCTGAAGCCAATAAGGACTCACTGGTGATGCTGAGTGCAGTAAGGATACTGGATTCCCTGCCCTTCGAGGGGGTGGCGAAGCCCGGTACTGACGAAAAAAGCAAAGCCTTTTACAACCGAAACGAACTGTTGAATCAGGCGAAAGAGTACGCTTCAGGAGACAAAGAGGTGCTCGCCGTCATCGCCAAAGTCCAGGAAGTCCCTGAAACGACCGCGGTCAGAGGCCCCGGGCCTCCTCGTCACCATGGAGGATTCCACGGCGGCTTTAACGGAGGGTACCACGGTGGTTACCATGGCGGCGGCTACTGGCATCCTCGGCGGGAACGTTGCGTTTGGTTTGAAAGATGCGGACGTTGGGGCTGTGAATGGATCTGCCGTCGACCTTTCTAGGTTGATATTGTTGCGGACGGGATTTGCTTCTGGATTCAGATGATGATCCGGGGCGGCATTCGTTCCGCCCCGATTACCGCTGTTTGGATCGTCCCCGGTCAAGGATTGGTCTCGCACGGGCAACTGGATCGAGCGAGGATGATCCTTTGTTGTCTCACTCTTCCTTTCGTGCCGGCCCATCCTTCACTCCCTGCCTTTGCGTCCGCGGAAGATGGGCTGGACAAGTCAAACGCCATCCCAGCCGGCGAAGTCTTCCTGTTCACTCGATATCCCGTCCATCATGTTGCGGTCGATGTAAGGAATGGTTTTCTTCCGCGTTCGAACCGGACGGGCGAGACAGGTCCACGACATGAATACAATTGATATTTGTTATCGTGAATGTGAGAATATCCATAATGAAGCATAAGGTTGTCACCTTATTTATTCTTGTAGCATGCGTTCTTTTCGAGTATGCAGCAACCGTTTCTGTGTCCTCTGGTGATGCTTCTGATGCAGACGCGCTGATGAATGAAGCCGGTAAACTCCTGAACGAAGAAAAATCAGACGAGGCTCAAGCAAAGGCTTCCAAGGCTCTTGAGATCAGAAAGAGCCTTCTGGATAAGGATCATCCGGACATAGCCGGCAGTTACCACCTTATGTCCAGGATTTGCTTATCAAAGGGTGAATACTCCCTTGCCGAATCTTACTGCAAGAGAGCCTGGGGAATCCGCGAGAAGGCATTCGGAAGAGATCACCCGGAAGTCGCGGAAAGTCTGATCCTCCTTGGGAGAATATCCTTCTTCACCGCCCGGTATGCGGAAGCCGAAGAGTTCCTGAAAAATGCGTTGGATATCCGTTCCAAAGTGAGTGGCGTGGACCATGAGTCTACGGCGCCGCTTTTTGCGCTGCTGGGAAGACTCGCTCTGGTTCGTGGCAACTATCCCGAAGCGGATCAATACATCAGGAAGGCTCTTGAGGTCAGAGAAAAGAATCTTGATGTCGATCATCCCGACATCGTTCAAAGCCTCGGTCTTCTGGCGGCGCTCCATGTCAAGACCGGCAACTATGCCGAAGCAGAATCACTATGCAGAAGGGTGATCGGGATCCGCGAGAAGACACTTGGAAAAGACCATCCATCACTTGCAATGAGTCTGTATGATATGGCCGAGGTTCTTGAGACCATGGGGAGAACCTCCGAGGCTGAATCCTTGTTTCTCCGGTCGCTTGAATTGAGGGAAAAAAGGTTGGGGAAACGCCATGCGGCAATCGTCAGGTCGCTCATCGCCCTGGCTGGACTCTACAAGAACCTGTCCCAGTATGACAAATCGGAATCTTTCTGCAAACGAGCCGATGGGATTTTGCATGAGAGGGGGTACACCGAGCACCCGTTCGTGGCTGCAATCCTTCAAATCCGGGCAGAGACGGCGTTCGATCGCGGAGACTATTCCAAAGCCGAGCAATTCGGAAAGCGAGCGCTGCATATCAGGGAAAAGAAGCTCGGCGTGAATCATCCGGATACCGCCGAGAGCATGATGTTGCTTGGCCGTATCGCCAGTGCAAGAGGCAACACAGAGGATGCGAAAAAGCTCTGCTTGCAGGTCCTCGAGACACGTCGGAACAGGCTGGGGAGGGAGCACCTCGATGTTGCGGAGAGTCTCGACGCCCTGGGATCGGTTCTGCTTTCACAGGGGAGATACCAGGAAGCGGAGGACTCCTACAAAGAGGCGCTCAGTATCAGGGAAAGGAGCCTGCCAGCCGATCACAAGGACATCGGGAAGAACATCGGCCTGCTTGCCCACCTGTATTTCGTCCTGGGAAGATATGATGATGCGGAGCCTTTGCTCAGGCAATCGATGCAGATCATTGAAGCGGCACTGGGTACGGGTAATCCGGAGTATGCCAAAAGCCTGGGCAGCATTGCCGAGTTCTATGAAGCCACAGGGGATTTCGCAGAAGCGGAGCGGCACCAGAAGAGGGCACTGGAGATCAGACGAGCACAACTCGGCAAAGATCATCCGTACGTTGCAGCGTCGCTCCGGTCACTCGCCTCGCTATACATGGAGATGGCACGGTACGGGGACGCCGAGCGCATGGTTTCCGAAGCACTCGATATTTCCCGGAAGAAATTCGGTGGAACCCATCCGGACGTAGCCGAAGGCATGCATATTCTCTCCGAGATCCAGAATGCCCGTGGAGAATACGAAAGGGCGGAGCAACTCGCCAGGGATGCGCTTGGCATACGGGAGGCCAGGAACGGCAAGGGGCACTCTCTTGTAGCCGAGAGCAAACAACTCCTCGGAAGTATATTCCGGGCAATGGGACGATATGCTGAAGCGGAATCCCTGTACAGAGAAGCCCTGAAGATCCGTCAGGCTTCTTTGGGCGAAAATCACCCTCTGACTGCTCAAAGCCTTTCTTCTCTCGGCTCTTTGTTCCTTGCAAGGGGGAGGTACGCCGATGCGGAAGAATACCTGAAAAAAGGGCTCGAGATCCGCCAGAAAGTGCTCGTCCATGAGCATCAGGATACGGCGGCAAGCTTGAGCATGCTCGCCCGCCTGTACAAAGTGCTGGGGCGATTCGCCGATGCGGAGAAGCTTCTCAGCCAATCCATGGCGATGCGCGAGAACCTGCTGGGAACCGATCACCCGCGGTATGCCGGAAACATCAGTGCGATGGCGGAGCTTTACGAAGAGATGGGGAAATACCGCGATGCGGAAGCATTGTACGCCAGGGCGGTTGACATCAGCCGGAAGTCCAGAGGGGAAGAACACCCATTCACAGCTCGTGTCATGACGGCTCTTGCCCATCTGTTCCAGAAGATGGGCAGATATGAAGAGGCGGAAAGGCTTGCCGGGAATGCTCTGAGGATCAATCAGGAGAAGTTGGGGAAAGAGCATCTCCAGACCGCGAAAAGCATGCAGGTGTTGGCTGAAACGTTCATCGCAAAAGGTTTGTACGCTGAGGCTGAACCTCTCTCCATGCAGGCGCTGGGAATCCGCGAAAAGATCCTGGGCAAGGATCACCCGACGGCCGCCGATAGTCGAATCGCTCTTGGATCCTTGTACAGGAACAGCGGCAGATATCGAGATGCCGAACACCAGTATGAAACATCACTTCATATTCAGGAAAAAGCACTGGGGAAGGACAATCTCGAGGTTGCCAGGACCCTGAATCTGCTCGGAGCCCTGTGTCAGGAAAAAAGGGATATGAAGGAGGCCGGGACATATTATCAACTGGCCATGGAAATACGCGAGAAGGCCTTTGGTAAGTACCATCCCGATATTGCCGAGAGTCTCGACAGACTTGCAGACCTTCTCACGATCACGGGGAAATACCAGGAAGCCGAGCAACGCTACAGGACTGCCCTCGAAATACGGGAAAAGATATATGACGAAGGCTCTCCTTTTGTGGCGGAAAGCATGCACAATCTGGGAGCCCTGTACAGGGCAGCCGGTCAATACGATTCATCCGGGCACTTTCTGAAAAAAGCCTACGCCACGCGACTGAGCGTTCTCGGGGAACACCACCCCAAGGTGGCATCATCGGCAAAGGAACTGGCCGTTCTCTATGCTCTGGAGGGCAAGCCCAGGGAAAGTCATCGTTTTTTCGAACAACACAGTCGGATTGAAACCATCAAACGTGACAACGTATTTCTCCTTTTGTCCGAGAGGGAGAAACTGAACTACATGAAAGAGACGGAACGATCCATGCATGAATTTCTGAGCCATTCGGTTTCGAGCATGGCCGCGGACGAACATGCCCTTGCCGGAACCTTGAATGCATGGCTCCAGTGGAAGGGCGCCGTCATGGAAGCACAGGGCAGGCATATTGAGGCTGTTATAGCCTCCGGCAACGCTGAGATGAATGCTCTTTTCGAGGAATTGACGAAGGTGCGCAGGGAGATCGCCAAGCTCCAGACAACATGGCGGCCCGACACCTCCTTCGAAGCCACCGGGAAGATACTCGCCGGATATGAAGAGCACCAGGAAGCCATCGAATCGAAACTCTCTGCCTTGAGCAGGGCATTTTCCGTCAACAAACGATCAGGCAAAGCGGACACGGAGAAGATTGTCCGGATTCTTCCAGACAATTCGGTCTACCTCGATTTTGCGAGAATCGCCTTTTATGATTTCGCGAAAAAGGCCTGGGAGAACCCCCGTTACCTCGTCTTTGTTCTCAGGCCGAAAGCGAAACCGGCCCTTGTCCTGATCGACCTTGGCCCATCGGAGACCGTGGACGGCTCCATCCAAGATTACCTGCAGGCGATGAGTGCCGCAAGGGCCGGGTACGTGCCCAGCCAGAGGGGACTCGACAAGGCATCGGGAGAGATTCAACATCTCCTGCTGCACCCCCTCGAAACATACCTGGCGGGCATGCAGCATCTCTTCATCAGTCCGGACGGCGATCTCAACCTCATCCCTTTCGAGATACTCCTGGATGAACAGGGATCGTATCTCATTGAAAACCATCAGATCAGCTACATCTCAGCCGGCAGGGATATCGTTCGATTCGAAGACGCAGAGGCGCGGCATGAAGGAGGTATGGCCCTTATTCTTGCCGATCCGGATTATGATCTCGGACTCAACGAGGAGGAGAAGAAGGAGAACCGGACCATGAGTGAGTCCGGAACGGCGTCTTCTCCAAAATCGTATGAGCTCAGGTACTTTTCCCGGCTTCCGGATACACGCCAGGAAGCGAACACCATCCAGCAAATACTGACCGAGCGCATGAAACTTGCCGTGAAGAACTATCAATACGAAGAAGCCGTTGAAGGCATTCTGCAGGCGACCGAATCGCCAAGCATCATGCACCTGGCCACTCATGGCTATTTCGTCGGAAAAGACAAGTTCGAACGGGATTCCAATCCCTCGGAACCCAATCTTGTGCTGTTCAAAGAGAACCCGATGCTCCGCTCGGGGCTCGCCCTTGCGGGCATCAACCTGTCTTTGAGGGAGGGCAAGGACGAAGGCATCCTGAATGCAGCGAAGGTCATGGGGCTCCGGCTGACGGGGACGGACCTCGTGGTGCTGTCGGCGTGTGAGACCGGTGTCGGGGACGTGCAGAGTGGAGAGGGGGTTTTCGGACTGAAGCGGGCATTCATACTTTCGGGCGCCAAAGCGGTTGTCCTGAGCTTGTGGAGCGTTCCGACCAGAGAGACGATGGATCTGATGACCCGGTTCTACAGCCTGATGGCCGACGGACAGTCAAAGGCGGAGGCGCTGAGGCAGGCCAGGCTGGAGATGAAGAAGCAGAAACCGAATCCTTTCTATTGGGGCGCTTTTGTCCTCGTAGGGAACCCGTACTGAAGGACGACAAAGGTTCTTCTGCAGACCGGATGGCTCGAAGTCCCGATCTCGGCACCGCCTTCACCGGGCAGCCCAAAACGGGATGATCACCCGAGGGGACTGGGCTTGAAAAATCCCTCTGGTCCGGCCACCTGAGGTGCGGAATGTACGACTGAACCTCTGCAAAATCCGGCAAGTCCGACGGGCTGGGTCTCGGGAGGGTGTCGGGTGTGGCGGAAAATGGCGGTTGCAGGATCATCAAAGGGGAAGGGCGGAGATATCTCAAAAAGGGGTATCCCGGATGCCTGCGGTAATCGAGTACTCGGCCATTTCATCTATTTGTCGGCAAACACGAGGCAGGTGTTCCGAAGCTTCTTCTTGCCCTCGGCGATGATCTCTTCTTCTGTCCGGGTGTCTTTCAGTTTGGGCTGGTAACCCATGGACAGCCCGAGGAAGATCATAGAGGTAAGCCGGACGGCGTCGGTCAGCAACTCCATGAGATGGGCGCAGCCCTTGGGGCCTCCGAGCCGGGAACGCATCTCTTTGATGATTCCGCGGTCGACGATCAAGCCTTCCAACTGGGACAGGCCCTCGAGTGCAGAGGAACAACGGGTGAAGGGCGCCTTGCTCATTGATGCCGTGACCGCCTCGATCGTGCGCGTCGAGATCCGCACCGCGAGATCCAGGTGGACCGAGTGCTCAAGATCCAGCAGGGAGCTGCTGACCTGCAGATGGTCGTCGTCGATCTTTTTTACGTTCGAATGGATGCTTCGTTGAAAAATATCCATGGCTTCCTGAAACGAGGGCGGAACAATGGCCCGGACAGGTCCCTATGACTCGATCACGGGCATCCTTGCAGCGACAGGAGACGTGAGAGTTGAAGCGGATTGGATCGGCCAATCGCCGGCCGGAAACGTTCCCTCGTGAATCGTTCCGGACTCCTCGCCTTTGGGAACGAACTCTCCGCAGGTATTCTTCCTGGCGAGTGGGGGCACGCTCCCCGCAGATGCAAACCGGCGTTTCTCCAGGCGCGCCAATCCTCCAGCCAATCCTCCAAAATCGTCAAGACAACGTAGCCTTAATAAAGGAAAGTCCTCCATGCGTCAACGTGATAAAAAACCGCTTTCTGAGAATTTGCCGAAACCACGCGCCGAGCATGCGATCGAGAACATTTCGGGTGCTGATTTCTTGGCAAACGATGAGAAAATCGTTGCGGGGTCTCATGTATCGCGGGTATTTTACGTATCTGCCTGTTATCTCACTGGATCGAATTCTTTTGTCCATTCTATGCCATTCTATGCAATCCGTATATCTAGACGGAGTCTCTTTGTGATAGAATAATTAGTATCCCTCGCAGGACAACGCCGGAGAGCGAGCCGGGCGTCGAGGCGGGGGAACTCCGAGGCCACCAGGATAATTGGAGGTTTTCAGGAACATGCATGACTTCCATCACATCGTCGCCGTCATCGCGCTCACCATGGGCGTCGCCTGGGCCAGCGGGATCAATCTCTACGCAGCAATGCTCACGCTGGGCCTGCTTGGGGCAACCGGCAACATCATACTTCCCCCCGACCTGCAAATCCTCACCCATCCCGCCGTGATCGTCGCGGCCGGGTTCATGTACTTCGTGGAATTCGTCACCGACAAGATACCGGGGGTCGATTCCGGCTGGGACGCACTGCACACCTTCATTCGGATCCCCGCCGGAGCCTTGCTGGCGGCGGGCGCTGTGGGACCCGCCAATCCTGCGATCGAGCTGGCGGCCGCCATCCTGGGCGGGGGGCTGGCCGCAGGCGTGCATGCGACCAAGGCGGGAACAAGGGTAATGATCAACGCTTCGCCCGAGCCTTTTAGCAACTGGATCGTCTCGGTGCTCGAAGACGTTATCGTGATTTGGGGGATCTGGACCGCAGTGCGCCACCCGGTGTTCTTTTTGTTCTTCCTCGCGGGATGCGTTCTTCTGATGATCTGGGCCTTGCCGAGACTGTGGCGGGCTATCAAGAAACTCTTTGGATTCATCGGCCGGTTGTTCAGTCGCGGCAAACCTGATGTGGCGACTTAGTACCGCGCCACATAATTGGGTGTCCAATCGCTGCCCGTCATGCTTGCGAAAGCAGGGTGGGCAGGGCAAAACCCCTGCCCACCGAAACGACAGGCCGGTCTTTCCCGGTGGGCAACGCTTCCGCTTTTGCCCACGGGAACTGGAGCACCGAATGACATCTCCGGGTTATGGCCACTTTATTCTGCGGCGCGGTACTTGGAACGTGTCAAAAAGCCTCCTCAGAGCGGGAGCCCCTCAAAAGAGGTTCCATGGCCCAGAGTCGAAGCCTTGGGGACAACAACACTTGCCAAAGGAGGTTTTCTATGGATCGGCCTTTTGTGGAGGAGAATGCCCGGGAGCGGATGAGACTGCGTTCTCTTGTGGGACGCTTGACGGATGAAGAACTGAATCTCCCCGTGGGGACCGACTGGACCATTGCCATCGCTCTCGCCCATCTGGCGTTTTGGGACCAGCGGTCGGCGGTTCTGATGCGGATATGGAAGGCGACCGGGGACGTTTCGCCATCGCCGATAGATATTGACGTTGCCAACGAGTCGCTGCTTCCGTTGTGGCTCGCGCTGCCCCCGCGGGCAGCCGCAAACCTGGCGGTTTCAGCCGCTGAGGAAATCGACCTTGAAATTGAGGAAGCTTCTCCCGAATTGATTTCCACAATCGAACTCCTGGGGGACCGGTTCCGCCTTTACCGATCCTCCCATCGCAAGATGCACCTTGACGGCATTGAAGGGGCTCTCAAGAAAAAGGGCGCACGCTGACGTTTCGCCCGCTTTCGGCTTGCTTACCCTGCCCCACTGTGCTCCACGCTTCTTACCAGGCGTTCGCGCTCTTGCCTGCAAGGGCGGCTTTGACGACCGAATGGAGATACCGTACTTCCTCATGCCGGATACCAACATCTGTATTTACTTGATCAAGCGAAAACCGATGTATATTGTGGGCAAACTGCGGTGAAGAACGATCTGACCCTGCCGGAATTCGCAGAGGCGATGCCCCGGGTCTTCATGGTTGGCGGCATGAGCCGCTGGAACGAGGGCAGCGCGGAATTGCTTGCCGGATGCGGGCCCGTCGCGGCGCGCGGTGTCGATCATACGGTCGACGGGCGCTGACGCCTTCGCTCCGGGAGGGATCTGGTCCGCAAGGGCCATGAACCACACAGGAAAGGATGGATGCATGAGAACCCTCATCAAGAACGGCCAGGTCTTGAACGTCCACACGGAGCGTTTCGAGAAGAAGAGCATTGTCATCGAGGGCGAACGAATCGTCTCGCTGGCGGATTCTCCCGTCGCGGTTACGAAAGGGGACACGGTCATCGACGCCGAGGGAAATTTCATCATCCCCGGCCTGATTGATGCTCACGTGCATTTGACCTCGGCGACCGTAGATCTGGCCACGCCGCAGCTTCCCGTGACCTACTCGACCTGCTGCGCGGTGCGCAACCTCGCCGAGTCTCTGCAGAGGGGATTCACCACCGTGCGCGACGTGGGCGGCGCCGACTTCGGGCTGGCCATGGCGCAGCGCGAGGGCGTCATCCCGGGTCCGCGGCTCTTCTACTGCGGCCGTGCTCTGAGCCAGACCGGCGGCCACGGCGACTTCCGGGCCATGACCTATGACGGCGATTACGGCGCGCCCATGCAGTCCTCGGCCACGACCATCGGCCAGGTAGCGGATGGAGTCAGTGCCGTGCGGAAAGCCTGCCGGGCCGAGCTCCGCAAGGGCGCCTCGTTCATCAAGATCATGGCCGCCGGGGGCGTCGCATCTCCGGGCGACCACGTCATGGACACGCAGTACAGCGGCGAGGAGCTGGCCGCGATCGCCGAGGAGGCGGCGGCGAAGAGCACCTACGTGGCCGCGCACGTCTATTCGTCGAAAAGCATCCAGATCTGCCTGCGGCACGGGGTCCGGACCATCGAGCACGGCAACCTGCTTGACGAAGAGACTGCCGCCATGATGAAGGAGAAGGCAGCCTTCCTGATCCCGACGGTCATCACCTACGATGCCCTGACCAGAAGAGGTGCTGAATTCCAGTTTCCCGCGGCAAGCCTCAGCAAGCTAACCGGTGTCAGGGTCCAGGCCCTGGCCGCGGTCAAGACCGCCCGGAAGCACGGGGTCAAGATCGGCTTCGGCACGGACCTGCTCGGCCCGCTCTGGGAAGAGCAGTCCCGCGAGTTCTTGCTGCGCGCCACCATCGAGACGCCCATGGAGACGATCATCTCGGCGACGAGAGTCAATGCCGAGGTGCTGAATCAGTCGGGCCGCCTCGGCGAGATATCCGAGGATGCCGCTGCCGACATCCTGGTTCTCGACCGGAATCCGGCGGAAGAGATTGCCGCGCTGGTCGATCCCGGCCATATCCGGCTGATCATGATGGCGGGCAAGGTCTATAAGAACACGCTGTAACGGTCGCGGACACGCGGAAAGTGGCTCGCTGCGGCGGTGAGAGAGCGGATGCCGATGACGGAAGCGGACGAAGAGCGCAGGTTCGAGACGGCCTGCCGGTTTGTCATCAAGCTGGGCATCATGGCGCATGGCTATGGCCCCCAGGCGCAGCGGCTCGAATCCTACCTGGCCCGTCTCACGCGCGCCCTGGGATATACGGCGGTCTTCCATTCCACGCCCACCGGCCTCGCTTCTTCCTTTAAGCGCGCTGACGAGCTGTGGCACCGGACTCATCTGGTCTCTCTGCCCGGCACGGGATTCAATCTGGCGAAGCTGGCGGCCATCGGCGAACTGGTTTCCAGCGTGGAGAAGGGAGAGGTCGATATCGCGGCTGCGACCGCTGCACTCGATCGCATCGAGGCCATTTCTCCGCCCTACGGCAACGGCATGACAGCCTTTGGGTACGCCCTGTGCGGGGCTGGATTCGCCGGTTTCCTGCGGGGCAGTTGGTGGGACATTCTCCTGTCGGCCGTCCTCAGCGTCGTGGTGTTTGCCATCGTCACCCTCACGCACCGCGCTTCGGAGAGACTGGCGCAGTGGGTTCCCTTTCTCTGTGCGCTGGTCGCCGGGGCGCTCTCTGCAGTGTGCCTGGTCCTGCTGCCGGGCATCCAGGTCTATCTGGTCACGCTGTCGGCGATCATCTTCCTGATACCGGGCTTCTCCATCAGCATGGGTGTCATCGAACTGACGACGCGGCATGTCATTTCCGGGCTCACGAACCTGACGAGCGGCCTCACCTGCCTGGCCCTGCTCTTTGCCGGAGCCTGGGCCGGCATCGGCCTGGTCGGCCGATGGCTGCCGGCGGCCGGCGCGGCGGATGCCGCTGTCGCGCCCTGGCTCGTCTGGCCGTTTGCCATGCTGCTGGCGGCCGGGCTCTGCCTGGTCTTCCAGACGCCGCGGCGGGACGTCCTCTCGGCATTGGCGGGCTGCGCCATTGCCTGCGCGGGAATCATGCTGGGCGAGCACATCCTGGGAAGCAACCTGGGAAACTTTCTGGGTACCGCGGGCGCGCTGGTTTTCGCCAACATCTGGACAGGCCGGACCGGCCGGCCCACCACAATCGTTCTTCTTCCCGCCGTGGTCTTCATGGTGAGTGGCAGCATCGGGTTCCGGGGGCTCGTCTCCCTGTCAGCCGGCGACACCTCGCTCGGACTGCACGAATTCATGCAGATGTTCGTCGTGGCCCTGACCATCGCCATCGGGCTCGTCGTCGGCAACTCGATCACCAGGCCGAGAGTCACCCTGTAGCCGACGGTCTCTCTGTCCGTCGCGGCTTCAAGCTCTTCCTGGGCCCGCAGTGCCGCCGCCCTACCGCCCAGTTCGCCAGCCATCCATCCACCCGCAGTGACACGGAATGACGAAAATGGTTCTTTTTTTGCCACGAATTGAGACGAAATATATTAAGGTTATGAAAATAAAAAACGATGCCACCGCTGCGGCAATACAGCCTTCCAGAACCACCATAGGAGATGCGAGCTATCCCATTCGACGGCCTTATTATGTGTATTATCAAGGAAAAGCGGATAGGAACATAGCGAAATTCGTTGAATTCATACAGAAGAAGGGCTGGGGACAACAGAACCTGTAGGATTCTTCGGACGAGCGGGGCCTTGGAAAAGCCCTGGTACAAGATGAAGGGCAACGGCTTCGGGGCCGGATTCTTCAGCCTTGCGGTTCTTGATCCGAAGCTCCTCTTGAGGGCACTTCCCGAGGCACAGAGGCGTAGCGCTAATGCTTAGGGCCGTTGCGTGCAAAGTGCGGGTTTGACCCTGTCGCGCTGAGTTCCTTGCCGTCCGTCGAAAGGCTCGGCGAATTCATCACATCGAACCACAGCATCGAACCACAGCGCGGCAGGGCCCCAACCAAAGAAAAAACAACGCACCGAAGAGAACGCAGAGAAAACAAGAAGTTGCATGCATTTCCTGTCTCTTCTAGCGGTGTGCATTTGGAAAATCTACCATGAACGGTGCTTCTCCTCAGATTTCCCGCTCTCAGCGATAAACCCGAAACGGTCGAGGGCAAAGCCCCCGAGTCTGGCCGCCCCTCCAACCCTCCTGCACCTCTTTCGATCGCTTCAGGTCAAAGTCACACAAACTCGGGGATGGTGGCGGCCCGGGCGCTCAAGGATGGCCATGCAGATCTCGCGCCCATGAAGGGCACGATGGGGGAAGCACGCGTGGCGGCGGCTTCCGCCGGGGTTTTCAGATTCAAGCCGAGCTATGGTCAAGGGAGGCGCGCAGGTTTCATTGGCCGCTTCGGTTTTCCATTACCGCATTTTCAGCATTCGGCAGGTTTAGGAATACCTTCAAGAGAAAGGCTTGCGCGTGAACCTCTGATTTTTTCCGGCGAGGGGCGCGATTCGTCAGGCCCTCCGCCACCGGAAAATGCTCGATAGTCGAGATGGCCAGAGTTCCCGTGCGTCATCCTCGGGAAAGCGGCTTGCCATCACAACCTGGAGGCGTTACATTTCTCGCGATGATCCCTCCGCACCCTTAAAATCCATTTTCAATGCAGCTGATGGATCATCCCGGTCCTCAAACAGATTGGCGAACCGCGTATAAGGCCGCCAGAGGAACAGAATTCAACCTGTTCCGCCAGCAGAGCGATCACTATGGCTACAGCTTCAATATCCTGAAATTCGGTTGGCCCGTTGCACGGGCAGAAGAGGCAAAGATGACGCCGGACGCGCAACAAGCATTGGAAACAACGAATCGTCTTCAGACCAGGGCATGCCAGATTATTGAGGCCACAAGAATTCAGACATTATGGGAGACTATTGGACATACCTATCTTGTTGGTTCAGCGCGGTTTGGCTTGATGACAACGCCGAATATTGATTTTGAGGTCTATGTCGAAAAGCCGGATCCGCGTGACGGCTTTTCTGTTATGCGCGAAATCTCGTCTCTGTCCGGCATTACGCAGATCCATTATCTAAATTTTCTGGATACCGAAGACCCTGGGCTTTACTGGCGCATCGATTATCGCGACAACAAGAATGTCCTGTGGGATTTCGACAATTGGCTCGTCCCTTATACGCATCCGCATGCAGGCATGGCCGATGCTTTTGCCAAATCCATGATCCGCGCACTCAATCCGACAACACGCGCAACAATCGTAACGCTCAAAGCAGCTCTCGCGCAGTTGGATTCATCGAACAAGCCGCGAGGAATTGATATTTACAAGGCCGTCCTGCGAGATTCCGTCCAAAGTGTGGAGGCTTTCCGCGAATGGCAGGCAAACAATCCACCTGCGCCAATGGAGACGTGGCATCCTTGATTACGACTGCAGGAAGGAAAAGGAACGAATCGCAAATCTCCCGGTCGAAGAGGCGGAGCGACATTTAATTCCCGGTTTGAAGCCTTGTAGGGTGGGCACGGCACTATCGTGCCCACCATTTCTCATCACGAAAATTCATGTTCATCCTGGTGCAGTCTGCAAAAGCGGAGCGTTGCACACCGTAACCTCTACTCCGTAGAGGTGAATCTTGAGACTGAAGCATTCGTCGCCCATGGATGTCCCCTGGTGTCAGCTCCGTTGGGTGCAAAGCGGAAGTGCGGGTTTGACCCTGTCGCTCTGAAGCTAATTTGCACCCCCGCCTGCGGGCGAAAGCACGCCTGTCCCCGGAGCGCTCGAAGCAGGCGGGGCGGTCGCGCCCGTCTTGCCTGGATGGGGCTCCATGCCCCTGAAGCTGACCCGTTTGTTCCGGAACCTCACTTCAAATGTGCCTTGCGGGGTTTCATATTCCCACTCGATTGAGGTGCGCAGTTTCTTCACCAGTGAAGGCTTGCCCAAAATCTGCGTGACGGCTTCCGGTGTCATGCCCACTGTGATCCTGTCGTAGTCCGAGGGTGCAGGGACCACCTCCACCGGCGGGCCGGGAGGAACCTGAGTAGATGACGGGGGAACGGTCGTGGGGGGAGAAGTCTGCGCGGGCGTCGGAGTGTGATAGGATGACATGCCCTTGAACACAACCTTGCCTCGCTGGAACCTGACCTCAAAATAGCCCGTCCCGGTATCGTATTCCCATTCGATCGCCCGGCCGACCTTCTTCACCTCCGAGGGTTCGCCCAGAATCCCGCTGACGGCATCGGAGGACATTCCCGTCTGGATCTGGTCGTAACGGGGTGCGCCGGAATCCTGCTGAGGCAAGGCCTGAACATTTTCTGTCCCCGCCGCAGGCTCGGGAATTGCCGGGAGCGTGGGAGCCTGGGCGGTTTGAGGCAATTCAGGGACCTGCACGGGCGTCGATGTCGACGGCAGCTCGGGAGCGCGATTGTCAACAATCGAAGGATACGGCACCATGTTTTTGTCGTAGACCTTGTTGTCCTGGAACCTGACGATGATAAGTTCCGTTCCGGTGTCGTATTCCCATTGGAGTATCTGGCCGACTGTTCCCACCCGGAGCGGGTCGCCCATAATGTCCCTGACGATTTGCGCCGGCATGCCTGCCTGGACCCATTCGTGCCTGGCTAAAGGTTCGGGAAGTGTCCCCTGGCTGCCGGCAGGAACATCGGGAACATTCTGAACAGGAACATTCTGAACAGGAACATTCTGAACAGGAACATTCTGAACAGGAACATTCTGAGCGGATTCCTGCCGTTGGCCGGCGCCCCACTTGAACGGGAGCCATTGAGACCAGCCCGATCCCTGGTTCGCCTGCCGCACGACAAAAAATGCACCGGCTCCTACAGCCAGCAGCAAAATAACGCCGAGAAAAAGACCGGCATGGCCGCCCTTTTTCTCAGGCACCGCTTTCTGCTTACCGGGCGGGGTCTCCGGCGGATGCTCGACCGGACTCCTGGCTGCATGCTCATTTTTGACGCTCTTTTCAGCCGCGCGGCGTGATACGGGGTCGGCAGGAGCCTTGCCTTCAACCGTACCCTTGGACGGCTCTGCTTTTGGAGGTGGAACCACAACGGTCTGAAGACCCGGGTCTTCTGGTGCCTCCTGTGGTTCATCACTCCTGTCTTCGGTGGATTCCCGAACCATGCTAACGATCGTGGCATCAGCTTCCGGCTTTTTCGGGTCAGTCATAGCAACCTCCATAGCTTCGCTTGGATTGCACAAAGAAGAAAGAGGACACACCCGCACTCCTGACATACCAGGGCCGCCAGGGCAAAGAATCTTCGTATGAAAAGTGCAGGCTTAACCCCTCTGCTCTCTTACGGAACCGGACACAGCGGGAGAACTCGGAAGGCTCATAAAAAGGGCCTTGTTGATACTTATAGATAGCAGGGGCGCCGCAGCCGGTCAAGAGCATGTTTTGGCAGGGTTCCCGGGAAACGGGGCACCCTTTTCGACCTCTCATGTTTCAAGAGACCGCGCTGCCTTCTTCGGGGGAACTCCGGTCAAGTCTTTATGCGCCTGAAAAAGATCCTCTTTGGCTATCGGAATGACTTCCTTTACAAACCCATGCACCAATTTCAATTCTTCCGGCGAAAGCATGGACACCACTGTGTCGATGACCTCATCGGTCACCTTCATTTGCTCGCCCGAATATCCGCCCCGCATGGACTTCCGGTTGTCGGGGTGCAGCGAATTAAAAGCCCAAAAAAGCATCTCTTCCTTCGTCATCAAGTACGGGAAACCCGGGACCTTGTGCTTCTCGTTCAGCCACGCCTGTTGCTTTTTCTTGAACGGAGCGAATTGTTTCTCCCACTTCTCCTTCAACTCCTTCATCTTTGTGACGCCGGTCATCTCGTTCACGATCTTATCGAATCCCTTACGGGGAACGTTCTCCCAATCCTTTGTGCTCTTTTCAGTGAGTGCCTTCAGCGCCTTGATTTCCTCTTCCAGAATCGCTTCGTGCTTCTCCGCCGTAAGATCCTGGATATCGGCGCTGTATTCGTTCATGTACTCGGAAACCAGTCTCGACACGGCGTCCTGCCGGCTCTCCCCGTTTACGATCATATCTATCAGCGCATCCGGGGACCCATCCCAAGGGCCTTCCGTGTCCATGGCGATTTGATCCACCTGAATCTTCCCGGCCTTTGTCCAGAGACCCCCCCGCTTCTTTCTCAGGGCATTGAGCATTTCCTTGTTCCCATACCCGAGTGCATCGAGGGACTTGAGACTGAACCCCCCGTGCTTGACGACGTAATCCATGAGCCGGTATATCGGTTCGTCCTTCACTGCCTCTCTGGCCCATTTCTCGGCGTCCCGATAGATCTTGTCCTCTCTCTTTTTCACCCGGTCGAGAATGACCTTGTCGGCTCTCTGCCTGGCCAACGCCATGAGTTGGTCGTATTCATCAAGCATTTCAGCCGTGGGCTGTTTTCCGGCGTTCAGGTTGTATTCCTCGTTCAACTGCTCGATGAGGTTTGTTTTCCGCTCCACCTCCTTTGCCAGCAGCCGGTCGTAGAGCGAACGCATCTCGTCGTTCAATTCCACCCCGAGGGCGCGAATGGAGCGGTAGATGTCAAAGAACCATTTCTTCAATTTGGCGAACACATCCCGGAGTTTCAAAGAAGGGGCCCGCCCCTCCATGAGGTACACTTCAAAGCCCCTGGCAAAGTTCTCTTTGTCTTCCGTTCCGAAATCCTTCCCCGTGAACGGCCGGCCGGGATCTTCCTTTCCAAGCCAATCGGCAACGATCTTGAAATCATCCGAGGGAAGATGTTCAAAGACGGCGTGCGCCACCTCGTGGATAGGCGTTGTGACGTCGGAACCCTTGAAGAGATGGATGATTCCCCGCATGTCATCGAGGAATTGAATGGCGCCTTTGGGATGAGGTTTGCTCTGATGGAGAATGTCAGGGTTGTCCGGATCAAACGTCCCACGATTAAATACGGACTTGATCTGTTCTGGAGAAAAAGCGACGTATTCCGTAATGTTATGTTCGTTTACGCCAATTGCCCCGTCGTATCCTTCGGAAATCAATTTCCTTATGGTTTCAGGGTTTGAGTGTATCTGATCGACATAGCCCTTCCATGGGTTTTCTATCTTCAAATAGACAGGATATATCTGAGAACCGTATAGGTCCGCAAAATCAGGCCTATCAGAGAAAAAGCTGGGCGTCTTGAACGCCGAGATGGGTTCATTCGGGCGGAACTTATAGCCCTTCATATCGTGATTGAGTTCCCATTCTCCAGATCGCCGGCCATGGTAAATCACCAGCGGCTTACCAGTCCCATCCACCACCTTGCTGTCTCCGAACCATTTCTTGAAAGCGGGAGTATCGGTAATATCCACACCGGGTCCACCCTGGAAAAGCGGTTTGCCATCTTTTTCAGGGTTGACATCAAATATATCCTTGATTAAACTCCTAATAGCTCCAGTCGGACCCGATCCGGCGCGCCTTTCCTCTGGGGGGGTACCGGTTTTGGAGGGTCCCTGGAGTTCTTCTTTTGGGATCACTTCGTGCAGATAGAATCTCTGAAGGTTGGCATCTTTGGTGACAATGGCGATTGCTACATATTCCTTTCCACCTATTTCAATCGAAGCCACAAGGAAATGACCCAGAATCCCTTCTTTTTGGGGATGGGGGGCGGATTTGGCCACTCGACCCTTGCTTATGATCTCGGGCACCAAGTAGAAAGCTTGCGCTTTGGGGCGGCTCATTCCATGGGAGATAGACGATTTCACGGACCGTCGATCTATTATGACTTCTCCAAGGTCGGGATTGACAGATTTCCCGCCATACTCTTCCTGAAAGTACCTTCCGATCCAGTCTGCCAATTGACCCAATTTTGAAAAAACTGGGACCTCCTTTCCCTCCATCGAGGCAATCGGTCGACCAGTTAGAAAGTCCCGAAGTTCGGATTTGTTCATCAAACGGGGTAGAACCTGGCTCGCGCCCTCACTTCCCTGGAAAGGCGGTTTGCCATCACCCCCGAGAGGTGTTATATTTTCTTGTGGCTCCGCTCCCGCACTGGCACGGCTACCAGAGGGCCTTTGCGCGTAGCCCTGGCGGTTGTTAGATTCCCCAGGAGCATCGGAGCCATCATCTTTCCATCCAGTCAAGAGCCACGTCTGCCGATCCCCAAATCTGTACAGAGAGAGTACGGCCGTATGGCCGTCATGCGTGAATTCGACTCGAGTCCCTTTGGTTGGGCCGTAAGTACGAGTTACTTCACCCTTCGCAAGCACTTCTATCAATTTCCTCGCCACACCTTCGCCATCTTGTCCTTCAAGATTTCTTCTTGCAATGATATGGGAGACTCCACCGCCATCAGTGAACTGCTTTTCCGGAGTGCCAGGCTTACCCCAATAGAAGGAAATCCCTCCAACTTCCGGCCGATACATGGCGTTCAGTTCGTCGGAATGATCCTGAATGACGCGGTCCATCGCATCTCGGCACGGGCAAGATTTTCTTCAGGGGTTTTAGGCATTTCGCTCTGGAAAAGAATTTCTCGGAGGGATACGGGCGGGGGTGTTCCTTCTCTTACTTCCTCAGGTGACGAGACTTGCCCTTGGCCCAGGTTTCTGCCTCGCTCATATCCCGCATCATCGATTCGTACTCTGAGGGCGTCAAGGTCCTTGTACCGGAGAAGTTGTTTCCCTTCGCCTTCAGTGAGGGCATCGAGGTTTCCCGCAATGTCGTAATCTTTGAGGATGGTTTCTGTTTTTTCACGACCGAATTTCTCCTCGATACGCTTGATCGTTTCCGGCTTGATGGCTACAACGGTTGACTCTCGCCCGGCGGCCAGGGTCATTATCTGGACCACTTTTCCGCCGTTGTTCTCAATGTAATGGCGGAGCTCCGACACCGTCCCGCCCTGGGTGATAGCGTCATCTACTATAACATATTTTCGGCCCGGTTCGATCTTGCCGGTAAAATTCGCACGGTCGAGAAGTCTTTCGAATGCCCCTTTCTTGGTGTGCGCCGATACGTTGTTTTGTCCGATGTCGGGCACAAGGCCCAAACCGCTGATGTCCGATATGGCATGCGCAAGGGTCCTCGGAATGGCGTTCTTTCCGCCGGCTTCAACCGCCTGCACCGGTACAATGAGGGCATCCGGGAATTTCTCTCCGATCTGCTTAATTTTTTCTGGCTTGATCAGGTCGGTTACAAGCCGTATAGCCGCCTCAAAATCCCCCGCCTTCGCCGCCGCATGATCTGGATGCCCCGAGAGCTTCGGGAGGGTTGCATGCACCACTGCATTGGGAGAATCTTCCGGCCAGGGAAGAACGGAAGAGCGTTGAAAGAGCCATTCCTGGATCTTTCCCGCAACATCCTTCCCGCCAGTCCTCAGCGCCGCGAACATATCCCCGTACCATTCTTCGGGGGATCCTCCCCGGATATCGGCCCACGTATCCGCCAGGGCGTCCGAGACCTCCATGACCGCGTTCACCTGCGGGGATGGCAGTCCGGAGTCGCGCAACCCTGAAAGGAAATCGTCACGGGTCATTCGTGGAAAGGCAACCGAACCAGGCGAATACTGCCCCCCGTAAGCACGCGGATATCCCCTCTTTTTCTTTGTACTTCACAAAATATCCTTCTTTGTTCAGCCCGCGGTGAATCCAGACTCCTTATGGCGCCCAATGCACGTTCATGGTACATAAGGGTCTCTTTAAAGGAGACATTGTATAAATCGTGCTTTCGCGAAGACGGCAGGCCTTGCATACTACCCTGGGCTTGTTTCCGGATGCACATGATCGGGTGCTTCGAGGGAGTTTCCTCGGAAAGGGGAATCGCCTGGAGATGCGCCGGCAGTCTTTCGGTCCGAAAATTTGTCGGGATCGAGTAAGCCGAAGGCGCTCCGGATCATGTCACGCTTTGCGGGGTTCTGAAACCGCAAAAGAGGATTTCGGCGTCAAGAGTGCAAGGGTGACCCCCAAACGAGGAATTCAGATGACCGGTCAGAATAGAGATGTCGTTGTTACGGGAATCGGTGTTTTTTCATCCATCGGCTGCAATCGGAAGGATTTCTGGGATGCTCTTGTAGCCGGCAGATCCGGTGTCAGGCCATTATCCGCATTTGATGCAACGCTCCATAAGACCCGGATAGCATCAGAAATCCTATCCTTTGCTCCGGAGAAACTCCTGCCTCACAAGCAGGTCCGAAGAATGGCAAGGGTATCTCAACTGGCCACGTGTGCATCCATCGAAGCGGTCAAGGATGCCGGGCTCGATCTCGCAAAGGAAGACCCTTCACGCATAGGCTGTGTCATCGGTTCGGCCGCCGGGGATTACAGTAACCTCGAAGAGCAGTTCATGAGGTTCCGGGAAAAAGGGCCGGGGTCCGTCAACGCTCTGACTGTGCCAAAGGTCATACCCAACATGCCCGCTTGCAATGTCTCACTGAGCCTGTCGATCAGTGGCCCCAACTTCGGAGTCGCCACGGCCTGCGCGACGGGAACGCACGCCATAGGCCTTGCGCGGATCCTTCTGCTGCATGGATCGGCGGATGTTGTCCTGGCGGGAGGGGCGGAATCGACGATCACCCCATTCGTTCTCGACGGGTATGCCAGTATGGGAGTCCTCTCTCAACGGAATGACCACCCTGAAGAGGCGAGCCGCCCATTCGATGCCGACAGGGACGGGTTTGTCATTGGAGAAGGAGCTGGAATCCTGGTCCTGGAAACCCTGGAGCATGCGAAAGCACGAGGCGCTGATGTGCTTGCGTTCGTAAAGGGCTTTGGAATGTCGTGTGATGCCTACAGCATCGCCATTCCCGAACCCGACGGAAAGGCGGCCGCCGCTGCCATAAGGCAGGCTCTGGCCGAGGCGGGGTTGAACGGTGAAGACATCGGATTCATAAACGCCCACGGGACCTCGACAAAGATGAACGACAAGGTGGAGACTGCTGCCATAAAGCATGCATTTGGCGTACACGCAAAGCGGATTCCGACGAGTTCCAACAAGTCGATGATCGGCCACACCCTGGGAGCCGCGGGGGCGATTGAAGCCGCAGCCACGGTGCTCAGTCTCCATCATCGCATCCTGCCGCCGACCATCAACTACCGGACGCCCGATCCGGAATGCGATTTGAATATCGTCGCCAACGAAGCCAGGGACTCTGATTTCAAGGCTGCGATATCCAATTCATTCGGTTTTGGCGGTCAGAATGGAGTGCTGGTCTTCGGCAGGGCAGGTTTGACTTGCCGGTTGCAGTGGTGAACCGTCATATGGTGCTCCTCCGAAAGGTGGCGCATAGCCTATACCCATGAGGGCCGGCTTGTGGATGTGGATCTGCAGTTGAGAAGGGCAGCGCAAGTTCTCGGCGCTGCGGATGCTTTGCTGGTAACGGCCGGGGCGGGAATCGGCGTCGATTCCGGCCTCCCTGATTTCCGGGGTGACAAGGGATTCTGGAAAGCCTATCCGGTTGCAGCCAAACTGGGACTGTCTTTCTACGATCTGGCCAATCCCGCATGGTTTCATAGAGGCCCCGGTCTGGCATGGGCGTTCTATGGCCATAGACTCAATCTCTACCGGAGTACTTCGCCCCATCGAGGCTTCCATATTCTGCTCGAACTGAGCGCGCGAAAGTCCTGCGGACATTTCGTATTCACCTCCAACGTAGACGGACAGTTTCAGAAGGCCGGCTTCGATGAAAACCGGATCGTGGAATGCCACGGTTCCATCCACTGGTTTCAGTGCATGCAGGAATGCTCGGATCTGATATGGGATGCGGGAGTGGTTGAATTGACCGTCGATGAGGAGAGCTTCAGAGCACTGCCGCCGCTTCCAGGATGTCCGAATTGCGGAGGCCTGGCGAGACCCAATATCCTGATGTTCGGTGATTGGCAATGGAATTCCCGCCGGACAGATGGGCAGTCCACCGGCTTGAGGCTGTGGCTGAACGGAGTTTCCGAAAAGAACGCAAGACTGGCCATCGTCGAAGTCGGCGCGGGCCGGGCGGTTTCCACCGTGAGGAACATGTCCGAGAGCATTGCGGCAAGGTTCGGAGCCACCCTGGTACGCATCAACCCAAGGGACTTCGACGTCCCTATAAAACGGCATATTTCGATTCCATTGGGCGCATTGGAAGGGATTTCAAGGATCGCTGCCTTGATGGGAGAGTGATTCTTAACCAGGCCTACACGATGCCGTGCCCAAAGGATCCTCGATGGTTGAGACCACCGGGGACGGGGCAGGCTGGTTGTGGATCAGGAAGCACACCAGATTTGTCCACGGCGTATTCCATGACTTGCGATCATGTGGGAGGGGTCAGGCTGTTCATAGGCCATGAATATCATTCGATTTCGCCACATGATATTCTAATAATGAAGAGATTATGTTGCGGATTTCCGTTCTGGTGGCGTATCATTGAAAGATCATGCTTTCCCGTGATTAACATGCGTAAGCGTCCGGCGAACCCCATCTTTTCAGCGAATCCGTGAGATGGCATGATCTGGCCAACGCCACATAAGGGAGGTCATGCATGGAGAAGTTGAAGGATTCGGCGGAGAAACGCAGGTTCTGGGAGCAACATGTTCGAAACTGGAAATCAAGTGGACTGACCCAGGCAGAGTATTGCCGGCAGCACGAGCTCAGTTCAAAGTCGTTCCTTTATTGGAAACGGAAAGACAAACCGATGATCGCACCGGTTTGCCTGGTGGAAGTACCGGTACAACGGCGAGCCCCCATCTCTCCCCATCCCCGCCCTCTGCGTCTTGTAGTGGGAAGCCTCTACGGCATCGAGCTTGAGAGGGACTTTGACACACAAGCACTCGATCAATTGCTTCAGTTTCTGGAGAGGCGATGATTCTTCTTCCTTCCAACCTTCGTGTTTTCCTTGCCCCTGGAGCCATGGATATGCGCAAATCTATAAACGGGCTCTCAATCATGGTGGAAGGGGCGCTGGATCTCGACCCGTTCTCGGGACATCTGTTTGCTTTCTGCAATCGCGGCAAGACGATTGTGAAGGTGCTCTACTGGGATCGTAACGGATTCTGCCTCTGGCAGAAAAGGCTTGAGAAACATCGCTTCAAGTGGCCTCAGAGCCCAGATGAAGTAATAGAAATTGGATCAAGAGAGATTTCCTTCCTGCTGGAGGGTGTGGATATAAATTTGGTTAAAGGCCATGAGGAGCTTCACTACAGTAGTTTGATTTAGCGAAATATTTAAAAATCAATGTAGAAACTTCTTGAAAAATAAAATGTTCATGCTATAGTCTCTCATGATGAGACTAGATGCTGAAAAACTACCAAACAATACTGAAGAGCTCAAATCAATCCTCATTGATTTGGAGGATCATTATCTATCTCACATTGAATTTCTGGAGGAGCGGATTCGCCTGCTTACAAAAGAGCTTTTTGGCCGAAAGAGTGAAAAGCGCCCTCAGGAATCCGAACTGCGTCAACTTCATCTTTTCAATGAACCCGAGGTACTTGCAGCAGAGGAAAAGAAAGAGGAACCCGTCGAAGTCCCCGCCCACACGCGCCGGAGGCCCAAAAGGAAACCTCTGCCGGCCGATCTCCCTCGGGTGGATGAAATCCATGATATTCCGGAGGAGAAAAAGATCTGTGCCTGTGGTGCCCGAAAGGATTGCATCGGACAGGAAGTGAGCGAGAAGCTCGATTATGTTCCCGCCAGGATGCGGGTGATCCGCCAGATCCGCTTGAAGTATGCCTGTGATGCTTGCGAGGGGGTGGAAAGCGAGGAACCCACGGTTGAAATTGCCCCTCTCCCTCCTCAGATCATCCCCAAGGGGATTGCCACCCCCGGACTGATCGCCCATATAGCCGTCTCCAAATACTGTGATGCTCTCCCTCTCTACAGGCAGGAGAAGATCTTCGCCCGCCTCGGCATCGAGATCTCGAGATCCACCATGGCTTCCTGGATGGTAAGAGTGGCCGAGGAGTGTCAGCCGCTGATGGCTATGCTGGGCCGGATGCTCCTTACCGGTCCCGTAATCAATGCCGATGAGACCCCGGTGCAGGTCTTGAACGAACCGGGAAGGGAGAACACCACCACTTCTTACATGTGGGTATTCCGTGGAGGGAATCCGCACAAACCGGTCGTGCTCTTTCACTATTCCACGACTCGCTCGGGGAATGTCGCCGGAGAGATCCTTACGGGCTACACCGGCTATGTACAATGCGATGCCTTCTCGGGCTACGATCGCCTTGAAAAAGAGGGCATGCTCCTGGTGGGCTGCTTTGCCCACACACGCCGCAACTTCGTCAAGGTCATCGATGCCCGTGGGAAAGATGCCCGAAAGAAGCCGGGCAGTGCCGAGGTGGCATGCGATTACATCCGAAAACTCTATGTCATTGAAGATGCCGTGCGCAAAGAGGATCTGCCGGATGCGGATCTGCTTGCCCTCAGGAAGGAAAAAGCCCTGCCGGTTCTTGAAGAATTCAAGAACTGGATGGACAAACGGTCTCTCCTGACTCCGCCCAAGGGACTGCTCGGCAAGGCACTCGAGTATGCTCGCTCCAACTGGCCCCGTCTCGTGCGCTACCTGGAAGACATCCATCTCACACCGGACAACAATGTCGTCGAAAACGATATCAGACCCTTTGCCCTTGGAAGAAAAAATTGGCTCTTCGCCGGACATCCCAACGGAGCCGCAGCCGGCGCCACACTCTTCACCCTGATTTCCACCGCCAAAGCCTGCGGGCTCGAGCCGTACCGGTACCTGCGCTTCTTGTTCGAGAAGCTTCCCCTTGCCCGCACTGAGGAGGACTTCAGAGCTCTCCTTCCGCAAAACGTATCCACGGAGCAACTGGCTCTCATCAGGGCCGGCCCGTAACTCCATGACGGTGGGCATTCTCTTTTCAATCCTCGAGACTCCCTTCAGTCGATTTCCCCTGTGAAGGCAATGCCACCCCTTTGCCCTCATCCGTATCCCTTCACTCTCGCCGACTGACGGTCGAGCCACCATTGCACTTCACCTGTCCCACTCCCCGGATCTCGCTGTGCACGCATAAGATGCCATGCCTCGAATCCCATGGAAAGATGGGGTTCCCCGAACGCTTACGATTATGTTGCGGATTTCCGTTCTGGTGGCGTATCATTGAAAGATCATGCTTTCCCGTGATTAACATGCTTGCGTGGAGAAGATTCTTGAGGAGGTTGCGACATGACGGGCAGTTTGAACATTGAATTTACTATTCACGTTTGGCAGGAAGGCAACCAGTTCATTGCTCATGCGATGCCTTTGGATGTGATCAGTTCGGGAAGCAGCCCGGACGAGGCAAAGAAGGCGCTGGACGAGGCGATTCATCTTTTTGTCCAAACGGCCTCCGACATGGGGACTCTCGACGAGATCCTCGATGAGTGCGGGTATGAATGTCATAAAGGTACTTGCATCCCCCCGGCATGGATCGCGATAGAGAGGCACACCAGCATGATCGGGTTGAGCTGATGGGAAGAAAGCTCACGCCTCTCCATTGGAAAACCCTGGAGAAGATAATCCTTGCCGCAGGTTTCCGGTTTGCGCGACAGGAGGGAAGTCACCGATCCTATGTGAAGGTGGGCATATTACGTCCTGTAGTCATCCCGACCTACGACGAGGTCCCTGTCGCGATAATTCGAAATAATCTGAAAACCGCAGGCATATCGAGGGAAGAGTTTTTCCACCTTCTGGACAGTGTATGAATTCTCCCCAAGGAATTGAAGGCGATTGAACGCGCTCCTCAACTAAGGCGGAACTGAACGAATCGACACATAAATGGAACATCCCCGAAATGCCCGATGCTTTGGCCAAGGGACACTCTATGATTGAGACCACCTGGGAGGTTTCCGGCTGGGTGTGCATCATGAAGATCATGCGTTTTCGCTGCGGGATATTCCATGACTGAGACCACGTAGGACCATTCCGGCATGAAATCCACACCGGAAATTCGGTTGATTGTGCCCAATGAAAGTTACGTTCCGGGAATACCCACCCCCCGGAGGTCTTCAGTGACGAAGAGCAATTCCTGGGCATTTGAACCGCCTTTCAAGCAGAAGTTTGGTCGAGATTTCCGGCCGGACCTATCTCCTTGCTTAGATGGTCATTTTTGATGCCGAAAATCCGCTTTGAAGTCTCATAGGACTCATTCTGTTAACGATAGTTCAACTGAATTCAGCGCCTTCTCTTGGCCCGACCCCGTTCGGACCCGCTCCGTTCGGACCGTTGAGACTTCACTAAGTATTATGACATTTTTTGAATGGGGGTTATCGCGCTATTCATACTTTCATCAAACATTCATCTCATCCATCAAGGTCCATCTGCACTGAAAAGAGCACGCCACATTCCATCCATATTCTATCCACCCATTTTTCCCTAAACCACAGAAATCTCGTGGACAATCAGGAAGGAATATGAGCCAGGTAGGGTGGGCACAGCTTTATCGTGCCCACCGCTTTTCATTCTCCCCATGGATGTCCTTGTTCATCATCGATGTGCCCGCGCCCCAGTCTTCGGGGTAAACGCCCAATTGCACATATCGATGAAAAGTGGAATAGGGCCACTCAATAACTCGCCTGACATGCCCGTGCTTTACGGGATTGTAGTGGATGTAATCCATATACGCCTGGTACTCATCTTCATCTCGAATCAGATGCTCCGAGAAACTCCTCTGCCAGATGGTGGATTCCCTGTGATGCCATTTTGAATCATTCATCCATTCCCGGACATGGAACAGAACTTTTGTTCGTTTCGAGAAGCCATATTTGATGAGACTCCAGCGCAGAGAGAAATCGGAGTACCCTTCAGGCAGGGTCCATATACAGTGAAGGTGTTCCGGCAAAAGAACCCATGCGTCGATGGAAAATGGATGTCGCTCTCGAACGTCGTCGATGGCTTCCCGAAGTGCCTGCCTGCTTATCGGCTGATCCAAAATGGGCCTGCGCCGATAGGTCACCACGGTGAAGAAGAATGTTCCCTCCGGATAAAGACGCACGGCGATAATTCGCCATCTGCACTTCTTCCTTGTTGTAGGGTGGCCCATTTCATGGAGTAATTGTAGTCTCAAAGAACCGGGTGGTGGGCACGATAAAGCCGTGCCCACCCTACATTCCAGTCTACACCATTTCGTGGTTCGAGAGTCAGCACAGCTTGCCAATGTGCCAACTTTTCGATATCATAGCATATGATTTGCTTATGCAACATGGTCTGGAAAATAGTGCGAAGAGATGTCCTGCGTGTACAAGCGACCCTCATCCACATTTCCACTCTCTGCAAACCTCATCCGGCAAGTGGCCTCCTGCCTGAACCCGCAGAGCGCGGAACCGATATTTCGTTCTGCAAGGGAGCTGTACAAATTCCTCCTTCTTCCAACAGAACGCAAACGTCAGTCAGAGACGGGCGCCTTTTCCCGCCGATTGGCCGGGTCGCCTCGTTGGGCCGTTGAATTGGTTGTATGCATTACTTTTGCGTGCAAACTTAAGCCGAGAGCAGCTATCACTTTGAGAATTGTATCGAAACCGGGACTTCTTTCTCCGGAGAGTGCTTTGTAGAGGCTTTCGCGAGACAATCCCGCATCACGGGCTACTTGAGACATACCCTTGGCCCTGGCTATATCGCCGAGGGCTTTGGCAATGAAAGCCGCATCACCTTTTGCCTCCTCAATGCAAGCTTCGAGGTAAGCAGCCATTTCCTCGGGGGTACGAAGGTGCTCGGAAACATCGTACTTCGTAGTAACAATCTTTGACATGGTATACCCTATGCACCTCTTGCCAAACGCAAGGCGGTCTTAATGTCCCTGGCCTGGCTATGTTTGTCACCACCAGCCAGCAGGACTATTAGAGACTGGCCGCACTGTCTGTAATAGACCCGATAGCCAGGTCCGTAGTCAATCCGCAACTCTGAAACCCCTTCACCCACCGGCTCCGCATCGCCGGGATTCCCTGCCGCCAGTCGTTCAATCCTGGCCAAAATACGCGCACGTGCATGGATGTCATCCAGGCCGTCGAGCCATTTAGCGAAAACCTCAGTTTTACGAATCTCGCCCATAGTATAATTGTAGCCTTCAGGCTACATCGCGTCAAGGTGTACGATGCGACTGTAGCTGTCTTCTCAGTGCATTTATCAAAAGGATCTTGCTACCTTTTTGAATTTCGAAGGCATTGGAATTTTTACTGTATGTAGACCATGACGCCCGTTACCCCGCCAAGGAGAATGCCCATCACTTGAGAGGGATGCCCCCACTTTCACCCCCACCATAGCGCGTAGCGCCAGGTGGGCAATCCCCGCCCCGACAGGTTCGGCCAACCCGCTCGGGAGAGAGGGGTGAGCGACTTCTTGCGATTGCCGGTAGCGTAATAGAAGATGGGCACCGCCACGCTTATCCCTTCGGGGATGTTGTGCAGAGCAATCGTCACCGCAATCGCTACGCCCGGTTTCGGGTCCTGCGGGGCCGTAAGGTATGTGGGAGGCCGTTCAGGGAAATTGTGCATGGCGATCGCGATTAAGGAATGCCGTTGACAGCATCCACGATAGGTGCTACCCAAAAGCTCTAAGAAGGCGATTTCTTATCGCCTTATCACCCTATTATCAAACCCTCAAAAAGCGATTTCTTATCACCAGGGAGGATACGGGAATGGCAATTATTGATTTTGGCGGCGTGAAAGAAGAAGTCATCACTCGGGAAGAATTTGCAATGAAAAAAGCATTGGAGGTGCTGAAAGACGAAACGATTGCGATTATTGGCTATGGCGTGCAAGGGCCGGCGCAGGGGTTGAACATGCGTGATAATGGATTCAACGTGATTGTCGGCCAGGCCAAACAATTTGAACGCGATTGGGACCGCGCCCTGCAAGACGGCTGGATTCCGGGTAAAACCCTGTTTGACATTGAAGAAGCGGCGCAGCGCGGCACGATCGTGCAGATGCTGGTATCGGATGCGGCGCAGCAGGCTATCTGGCCGGCCATCAAAAAGTGCCTGAACCCGGGCGACGCGCTCTATTTTTCGCACGGTTTCTCTATTACATACAAAGATCAAACGGGTGTGATTCCGCCGAACAACGTTGATGTCATCCTTGTGGCGCCCAAAGGCTCCGGAACGTCGGTACGCCGCAACTTCCTGTCGGGCGCGGGCATCAATTCGAGCTTTGCGGTGGAGCAGGATTATACCGGACGCGCGAAAGAACGTTGTATGGCCCTTGGGATCGCGGTTGGCTCCGGCTATCTCTTCCCGACCACGTTCAGAAATGAAGTGTTCAGCGATCTGACCGGCGAACGTGGTGTGTTGATGGGGGCGCTGGCGGGCATCATGGAAGCCCAGTACGATGTGTTGCGCTCGCACGGCCACTCACCCAGCGAAGCCTTTAATGAGACTGTGGAAGAACTCACCGAAAGCTTGATCAGACTGGTGAGCGAACGCGGTATGGATTGGATGTATGCCAATTGTTCCGCCACTGCCCAGCGTGGCGCGTTGGATTGGAAACCCAAATTCAAAGCCGCCGTGCTGCCCGTGTTTGAAGACCTGTACGAACGTGTCGCCTCAGGCGTTGAAACCAAACGGGTTCTCGAATCCGGCAGTAGTCCGGATTACCAGCAAGGGCTGGCGAAAGAACTGTCGGAGATCGGCAATTCCGAAATGTGGTTGGCGGGCAAGGCCACGCGGTCGCTACGGCCCAAAGAACCTGCCAGAGAAATTACGGAGGCCACCAAAGGCGTCGGCGGACGGCAGTATTAAGAGCTAGTACATGACGGCGGAAGTCCCTGACCAGTTCCGGTGGGCACAAGAAGCGTGCCCACCCTACAGTGCCAGCCGCCTGGTAGGGTGGGCACGGTTTTATCGTGCCCACCAAAACGAGTGCCGGATTTCCGCCCGCGTGTACTAGCCGGGAAAGTCGGTCGGGATTCCGGATGCCGATATCACCGGGCCGAGCATCCCCGCCATGTTCGGGCTGTAATCATCCCGGCCGATCTCTATCCGGTCATCTTTCACCCGGGAAGCGGTGTTCGGGTGCATGGCCGTGAATGGATCATCGCCAGGCTTTGAGCTGGCTGGCGTTGTTCTGCCGGAAGGATGGCAGGTCTGGACGAAAGGGGTGAAGACTCCGCGTCTGACCGGGGCGCTCCGCGCATTCCGTCACCCTTCCTATGGCCTTTTCCGGCAGCGTTCTTGACTCAAGCGCCAATGCACTCTACCGGAAGCCCATGAACGTCACCCCGGCGAAAGCAGGAATCCGGGCTCTACAAGGCTTTCTGGACCCCGGCTTTCGCCGGGGGGACGTTGGGTCAACGACATTGGCCTCTTCCGGAGGGAGGGAGCGGTTATGGTTCGGCCAGGGCGGACGGGGTCGTGCCCATCGAATATTGAAAGCGCTGAAACCGCTCCCATTCACATGCAGATTCCGCCCCTGATTCAGTTATCGGAAAGTTCCATCGCCCCTCTCCACGTCACGGGAATTCTTCCGGCTGAGATTGGACCTGGAAATGCGCTTCGGGTCCGGCAGCAGCCGGGTTGGCGCTGCGATCGAGCGAACGAGCAGAATCAAACAACTGTTTTTATCCATTTGGGAAAACATCGGATCGGATTGGAGGGTGGATGAATGCATTCTGCGCAATAATCTTCTTTTCAATCGGGCTTCTTGCCCTGCCGGACGCCTGGGCTCAGCAGCAAAAGAGCAGCGCAACCGAAGAATGCCTGGACTGCCATTCGACCCTCCACCCCGGCATCGTCTCTTCATGGCAAAAGAGCCGGCACGCGGCCGTCACTCCGTTTGAAGCCTCCGCGGTCCAGGGGCTGGCTAAAAAGGTGTCGATCGACAACATCGCCGATGGACTGAAGAATGTCGTGGTCGGCTGCGCGGAGTGCCACACCATCGAACCGAAAGCACACGCGGATTCATTCGAACACAACGGGCACAATATCCACATTGTGGTGAGTCCAAAAGATTGCGGTTCCTGTCACAAGAGCGAGGCCGAGGAGTATCAAAAGAACATGATGTCGCAGGCGTACGGGAACCTGATGGAGAACAGCCTGTATCGGCTGCTGATCGATTCGATCAATTCAGTCCCACCAGGGAGCGGCTCCGGCGCTCCGATCAAGAGCGATTTGACGGACGCGGATTCCTGTCTCTATTGTCATGGAACGAAGATGACGGTTTCCGGCGTGCAGACGAGGGAAACGGAGATGGGCAGCATGGACTTCCCCGTGCTGTCCGGCTGGCCGAATCAGGGGGTTGGCCGAATCAATCCGGACGGGAGCAAAGGGTCATGTGCCGCCTGTCACAGCCGCCACGAGTTCTCGATGGAGATGGCCCGTAAGCCTTATACCTGCAAAGAATGCCATGCCGGGCCCGATGTGCCCGCGTACAAGGTCTACGAGGCCAGCAAGCACGGCAACATTTTTTCGGCAGTTCAAAAGGAATGGGACTTCAAAAACACCGTGTGGACCGTCGGGAAAGATTTTACGGCACCCACCTGTGCCGCCTGTCATATCAGCCTCCTCGCAAATACTGACGGCAAAGTCATCGCGAATCGGACTCACGAGATGAAAGACCGGCTGCCCTGGCGGATTTTTGGACTGGTTTACGCGCATCCTCAACCGAGAGAAGCCGATACGAGCATCATCCGGAATGCGGACGGCCTTCCCTTGCCAACCGACTTCAACGGAGGGATGGCGGTAATATTCCTTCGGACAAAGGACGAGATGGCCGCCGCGCAGCAAAAAATGCAGTCCATTTGTCTTGCCTGCCACGCTCAGTCATGGGTTGATGGCTTCTGGGGCCGATTTGTGAATACCATCGAATCGACAAATTCCGCCACTTTCAGTGCAACGCAGATCATGCTGGACGCCTGGAAACGTTCTCTGGCCACGAATCACTCGAAGGGAGGCAATCCTTTCGACGAATCGATCGAGAAGATGTGGACGGATATCTGGCTCTTCTATGCGAACACTGTCCGGTTTTCCTCGGCAATGGGCGGCGGCGGCGACTACGGAGTCTTTGCCGACGGCCGGTATCAATTGAAAAAATCCATGCAGCAGATGAAGGAATGGGTGGAGAGCAGGGCCGCAGTGAAGAGCAAGGGCAAGAGACCTGCGGCACCCTGATGAACGCTTCCAGAATGGAAGTGGTGCGTGGCCCCTAAAGTGTTCGAGGCAGCAGGCGATATGATATCTCATTGAAAACATTTTCAATTTTGAGGAGAGGATCATGGAAATCCCTACATACATCACTGTCGAAGAAGTCCAAAGGGTCTGCCAGGCGCTCGATATAAGGGACTGGACTGCTCTTAGCGAAGCGCGGGTTCTTCCGGAAGAAGCTCGCACAATTCTAAAGGAAATAGATACCGATGGGCTGGAAATCGACCCTGAGGATTTCCGGAGCGGACTGGAAGTCGAACTCGAACACGGGATACGGTATGAGAGCGCGAACGTGACCAATAACCATCCGATCCTGACCGGCAAAATTGTCCTCGCTCACCTCAAAGAGACATTGGACTACTACGACCGGCTGGAAGTGGCCGAACTTGAGGGAGATTTATTGAAGGCCGCACTGGCGGAAAATTCCGAAAAACTGCTTCGGCTATACAAGAAACTTCTGCTGGCAAGACATGCCTTGACTGCTGTGGAATCAACTCAGATAGCCACCGGCTGATGAGAGACGCCACCCGGGAAACTGGCAGGTGCATGGGGGCCGGATGTTTTGTGCGGAGGAGAAGCGATGACAGAATTTCCTGAAAACAACTCCCTTTCCCGCAGGGATTTTTTGAAGTTGGTTGCAGCGATTGCTGCCGGGCTGAATGTGAACTGGACCTTACCGGATGTGTGGGCCGGCGGCGTCCGTTCCGACCAGCCGGTGGTTGTAATAGGCGCAGGACTGGGAGGCTTGAGCGCCGCCGCCTTGCTCGCCCGGAACGGTTTCCCGGTAACGGTGATCGAGCAGCACGAAAAACCGGGAGGCTATGCGATCTCCTTCGATCGCAGCGCCGGCAAGTATACCTTCGAGGTTTCCCTCCACGCAACGGGCAGCCCATCCGAAGGGCTGAAGCCGGTCCTGGAGGGGGCCGGCATCGCGGACAAGGTCCATATGGTGAAGCTGCCCGGAGTCTTACGGATAAAGACTCCCGACTACGACCTTCGATGGCCCGAAAGCGGTCCCGAATCTGTCGTCGAAGAAATGGTGCGCCTGTTCCCCGGTGAAGCCGCCGGCATCCGAGGGTTCTTTGAGGAGATGGCGGGGATTCTCGATGAGATCCGCATACCCTTCAAACTGGATTCGGAAAAGGACCGGGCGGCTTTTCCGGAGACGCACAAACGATTGTGGGCGGCACGCAACAAAACAGTCTCTGAAATGCTGGACGGCTTCGTTCACGACGAGAAGGCGCGCGCGTTGATAACCTATAACTGGACCTATTACGGCCTTCCTCCCTCCAGGCTGTCCGGGTTTTACTTCTCCGTCGCAACGGCATCCTACCTGCGCTACGGAAGCTATTACGTCAAGAGCCGCTCTCAGGACCTCAGCGACGCATTGAGTGATTCCATTCAGTCGGCCGGCGGCAAGATTCTGCTGGAAACGAGGGCTGAGGGCATCGTTACCGAGGGGCAGAAGATAACCGGAGTCCGTCTCTCGGACGGCCGTACAATCGCGGCCTGCGCCGTTGTCTCCAACGCAAGCGTCCCCGCAACCGTGCGCATGCTTCCGGCGGATGTCCTGCCGGGAGACTATCTCGCTAGACTGAAGAGCTACCGGCCATCGCTGTCCTGCTTCCAGGTGTGGCTTGGCCTCAAGGGTGATATCAGGGAAAAGATCGATGTCTGCGAGGCATTGTTTCTGAGACAGTACGATTTTGACAAATCCTACCAGGCGCTGCTTGCCTGCGACCCTCTCAAGGCCAACCTGCGCATGACCGTTTACGACAACTTCTATCAAGGATACTCCCAACCGGGCACGTCAACCGTCTCCTTGATAATGCTCAGCGGATATGAACCCTGGCGCCGATTCGAGGCCGATTATTTTTCCGGGCGCAAAGACGAATACAGGAAGGAAAAAGAACGAATCGCAAACCTCCTGATCGAAGAGGCGGAGCAACGTTTTGTTCCCGGTTTGAAGTCGATGATCGAGGTGGTCGAAGCCTCCACGCCGCTCACCAACCTGCGCTACACCGGCAATCCGGAGGGAGCGATCTACGGTTACGAGCAGTCCGTGGACAACGCTTTCCTGTCCAGGCTCCAAGTCAAGACCCCTCTGAAAGGACTTTATTTTGCCTCCGCCTGGAGCAGCCCCGGCGGGGGGTATGAGCCCTGCCTGGGATCGGGAGCGAAGGCATGCAAGGCCCTGATGCAGGACTGGCCTGCCAGGGCCTGAGCGGGAGCAGTTTGATGGATGTAGAGATTCCGTCGCTCTGGGAGGAAGCTGGCCCGCAAGGACCATGAACCACCAGGCAAGGACAGATGCATGAGAACCATCATCAAGAACGGCCAGGTCTTGAACGTTCATACGGAGCGTTTCGAGAAGAAGAACATTGTCATCGAGGGCGAACGAATCGTCTCGCTGGCGGATTCACCCGTTGTGGTTGCGAAAGGGGACACGGTCATCGACGCCGAGGGAAATTTGATCATCCCCGGGCCTGATCGATGCTCACGTGCACGTGACCTCGGACAATCGTGGAGGACCCGCGCGCCCGCACCCTGACCGGCAAAGTCAAAATAGCAGGCGTGGCGTAACATGTGCCGGCGAGCGCATAGGGTAAGGCTGCCGACTCGCCGCAACACAGGACGGCAAGTCGAGAGGTTCAAAGCTCCAAGGGCGGTGGTGTCCGATGATAGCGTTCTCGTCGAGTTTCATTTTCCCCCGATCGGCAAGTAAAGCCTTGACAGGCTTGATGACGTTTGGGCGCTTGACAAGAGGCTAGTACGCGCGGGCGGAAATTCGGCACTCGTTTTGGTGGGCACGATAAAACCGTGCCCACCCTACCAAACGGCTGGCACTGTAGGGTGGGCACGCCTTCTTGTGCCCACCGGAACTGGTCAGGGACTTCTGCCGTCCTGTACTAGAGGCGTTTGCGATGTTGGGCCCGGATCGAACGAAAGGAGAGGGTATGGGTATGAAAAGATGTTTGGCGGTAATGTTCCTTTTCAGTTTTGCGTTGGTTTCTCCATGTCTGGCCAAAGAAGGAGGATCCAAGATCATGGCCGAGGTCAAGGCCGTGCTGGAGCAGCACAACAAGGCCTTCAAGGCACAAGACCTCAAAGGTGTGATGACCACGTATTCCAGGGATCCGAACGCCGTGCTCATGGGCACCGGTCCCGGCGAAGCATACGTGGGAGATGAAGCCATCGGGGCGGCATACGATCAGCTCTTCAACAGGTTCGACGCGAATACGCTCAGTTTCAAGGCCGAATGGATCGCCGCCGGCTCCAAGGGCAACATGGCCTGGTTTGCCGTGACAACCACCATGGATGGCATGGTGAACAAGGAGAAGCAGGAACGGGCATTCAACATGTCCGGCACATTGGTGAAGGAAAAGGGCAAATGGCGAATCCTGAGCCTGCACTTTTCGAGGCTCGGTGCGGAGCAACAGGCGGCCGCCGACAAACCGAAGTGAAAACGAACCAACTGGACTGAGACAACCCGGCCCGGTCGTTTCCTGCCGGGATGCTCGGGTGTGCCGAATGCCGGCGGGTTGTGCTCACGCATCGAATGGAGGTCGAATATGGAGAGAGACACCGAAGGACGGCCGGGTGAAGAGCCTGGCATCAACGAGGAAAAGTCCTTGGACCGAAGAGCGTTTCTTCTCGGTTTGAAAAAGTGGTCGAAAATCGTGATTGGCGGCGCGCTGCTGGGTAGCGCCCTATTGAATTCCGGCGCCGAAAAGGACGCAGAGGCAGGCGTCTGGGCCAATCGCGGAGGAGGGGGTGGCGGGGCTTGGGCAAATCATAGTGGCGGCGGCGGTGGCGCCTGGGTCAATCATAGTGGCGGTGGCGGCGCGTGGGCCAATCGCGGAGCCGCGTGGGCCAACCGCGGCGGAGCCTGGGTGAACCGATTCTAACATCGGGAAAAAGATCGATCTCGCATCCGGCACCCGGAGGTCTTGGCTCTTGTGTGCCGGATGCGCGTCCACGCGAGGTTGAAAGACTCTGAGCGATTCCCTCGTCTACAACATACCGATCGGGATGATCGAGGCGTATCGCGGGCGAAACCTGGTTGTCCGCGGCTCCGATCCTTCAACGATGGTTCGAATTCTCGCCGCGCACGATCCGGAAAGGATCGCATACCTTCAGGTCCTGGGCGCCGGTGGGGACCTCGACGGTTTGCTGCGTTGGGAACGACCGGTTCCGGTGGATCTGGTGGTCCGAAATCTCGAGGAGGACCTGCCCCTGCTGTACCGATACACGACCTTGTCGGCCGACCGCCCGGTCCGTGTTACCGTACCGATCGCGCCAGGGTTCGGCAAGGTGGTGAAGCTCGCCCTGTCCCTGGACTTCGCGGTCAAACTGGAACTTTGCACACAGGGACCGGCATCGACGGCGGAGCTGCTCCAGGTGGCGGACCTTTACCTGCATCAATCGACCGTCTCTCGGCCGGTCGAATACATCCACAGCATTTTCCTGGCCTTCTATCGTGGAGATCCTGTCACCCTGTGGACCGTGCAGGAGGAAGACCCCTCCCGTATGCGCTACATCACCGACGGGGGAAAGGAAACCATCTCCGAGCGGTTTGCCGGAGTGGAACTGAATGAGGACCTCTCTTCCTTTGTCGAGCGATCGGCGGACGGACTCATCGAAGACGGCGGCGAGTGCAATGATTGCAGGTTCTTCGCGAGTTGCCTCGGATATTTCAAGTGGCCCGGAAAAGAATACCGCTGCGACTGCGTGAAGGCGCTATTTCAGAAGCTCGAAGAGGCTGCGGAGGAACTGAAAGCGGACCTCTCCTCGTTCCCTTCTCCCCACGGGGAGGATCGCGCATGAAGGAGACCCCTTATTCCCTCATCTTGCTGCCGACTCTCAAATGCGACGCCGATTGCGATTACTGCTTCGAAAGGAAAACTGAGCATCGCCTCACACTGGCCGAACTCTCCGTTGTGGTCCGAAAGGTCATGGATCACATGGAGCACAACCATATGGAAACCCTATCCATCTACTGGCAGGGGGGTGAAGTCATGACCCTGCCGCCCGAGTGGTTCGAAGAAGCGAATGGACTCATCCGGGAAGTGGCTGAGGGGCGGAACCGCCATGTCGTCCACTACCTCCAGTCCAACATGATCGCCTACACCGACAAATGGAACCGGGTGATCGCCGGGATGTTCGGCAACAGCGTGGGTTCGTCCATGGATTTTCCCAACGTCCACCGAAAACTCAAGGGCGGCGGCCCGAAAGAATACGAGCGGCTGTGGACCCGGAACGTTCGGGACGCCATTGAAGCGGGCATTCAAATCGGAGTCATCGCAATCCCCAACGAACGAACATTGGAGATGGGCGCGGAGCGATTCTACTCCTACTTCGCGGATGAACTGGGAATCGGGGATTTTCAGATCAACACGCCTTTTCCCGGGGGGGCGGCCAACGACGTGAAAACGGGCTATCCACTGGACACCGGGCGACTGAGCGGCTTCCTGGCAGACCTCGCCACAATCTGGATGGATCGGGGCTTCCACCGCGGGGTGCGCCTCGGTCCCTTCGACAAGCTGTTGGAATATTTCGTACGGGGCGGCAAGAACCTCCTGTGCATCTGGCGGGATAACTGCGCCAACGATTTCGTTTGCATCGATCCCCGGGGACGGGTGGCTCAATGCGACTGCTGGGTGACCAGCTACCCCGAATTCCGGTTCGGCAACCTGCTCGATGGCGGCAGCCTCACGGACCTGCTGCAAAACAGCGACGCCCGCCGGCGTCTTCAGGCCAGACCGGGTGTGCTGATCCAGCGCGAAGGCTGCCTGGACTGCGACTACCTGGCCCTGTGCCACGGTGGGTGCCCGGTGAGGGCGTACACCGTCCACGGCGATATCTTCCGGAAGGACCCCTACTGTGAACTCTACCGAAATCTTTTCCGGCAGATGGAAGTGCTTGCCGTGAAATTTTCGCGGGGCGCTACCGGGTTCTCCTCCCCTCTGCGAGAGGGGGAAGCTCGGCTTCAAGAGCCCGCCGCCCCTCGGGCCTTTCCCGCCTGAACAGCTATTTCCTGTCCAGTCAACGCGGACCTTACTCACGGAGGGCTGCGAAAGCGCGAATCCTCGGACTCCTCACAGCGCCATTCCGAAGGGCTTCCGGGAATTGCCGAGGTGGGACTGTTCAGGAAAATGATCCATTATTGCATCGAAGGGCATACCGGGTTAGAGTCTGCTGCGCTAACAGGGCAATGATGATTTGTTGCAAGACCGGCTTCTCCCAGCCGCTTGGGCCGTGCTGCCAGATGGGAAGGCAAGCTGAATGCTGAGACCGGCCTCCCGATGGGTTCACGCAAAAGGGCGGTTGCGGTGCTGGAAAGGGTGATCGTGCGAGCAGAAGAAAAGATGCGCAATGAACTCGTCGAAGCCTACGAGAGCTCGTCGCCTGCGGAGCAGGCTCTGGTACAGCTTTGTTCTATTATTTACGAACCGGTGAGCATGGCTGTTTTATACAAGATATTCCACAAGACCGGCCTGAGCTTTCCCGAAGAAAAGATCAGATCGGCCAAGGCCATGGAGTCACACTTGACGAGGCTTAAGACACTTAGCCTCCTCGATGACAACTGTCAGGTCCCACGGCAAATCATCGAAATCATCACCCGGCGGGCACTCGCTGCCGGAAGGATCTTTCATGGGAGCGATTTTCTCAAGGGGATCGAGTCCGAGCAGGCATGGACGGATAAACTGCCGATCGGCAGCCACTGTATTTCCTGTGCCAGGGTCATCCAGGGCAAGGTGCAGGACAAGACATTCATTACCACGCAAGGGCCTCTTTGCCTTTCGTGCACTGAATCGGAGCTCAAGATTCTCTCGGCCGATGAGAGCCTGGCGGATTGGTCGGCGAGGCGAATACTGGATGCGCTGTCGCCTGATGGCGATATAAGGAGCAGGCTGACCGTCATCTGGAGGTTCAACGAAGTGTTGCGGGTTCTCACTTTGAAGAGGATGGAGGATGTAGCCGGTCTCTTGACCCTTCTTGTGCAAAACCTCGGATACAGTCACCGTCATCCCCTGGCCTTCGCGGTTCGGCAGGCAGCACTCTGGACATGCAGTGAGACCGGGTACAAGATACTGCCCTTCCTGTTCAGGATGATCCGAAAGGAGCCATGGCAGTTTTTTGTTAACGCCGTTATGGCTACAGGGCTTATCGCACCGGAAAAACGCGAGGTCCAGGCCCTGTTCAAAGAGGCATCCAGTGATTCGAACCCGGAGGTACGCAAACGTATAATGACTTTTCTGGGTGAACACCCGCCTGCCTGGGCCAGCGGGATCGTTGAGAAGTTGAGCAGGGATCAGGACCCTTCAATACGGCAAATGGCGGCAAGATCTCTTGCCGCATTGAAAGGAAAGAAGGGGAATGTCTTTCCTTTCCCCTTCTTCGCGCCCAGAGTCCCTGACGTACCCGTTAAATCGTCCATCCGATTCGGTCCTCTCGCCAAAGCGGTTCAAGACGTGATGCCCCTGAGCCATAATCATTCCCATTCATACAGTGAGACCTCCTGTCCCCGCATCATCCGAGACTTCCGCATCGGCATCTTTTCGCAGGACAAGGCGTTATTCCGTAAGTGCCGGCAGGAGCTATCCTCCCGCTGCGGCAACCTGCCCGGCTATTCCAACTGCATAGCTCAAATATGCAACAACCCCTTTGATGCGGCCTGGTTTGCCACCCTTCCGGCGGAGATCCAGACGTATGCACTTTGCACCATTTTCCACCGGACCATGGTCTATCTGGAACGCGACGCCGATGCTCTCGCCTTCACCATGAAGGCTCCCCTTTTCAAATCGGAGCCTCAGTCCGAAAGGGCTCCGCTTCTCTATAACCTGGCAGCACGGCTCATCATGGGCGGCAGGTTGAATGAGGCGCAAGAGATCATACCCGAGATCGAAGGGCCTGATTACACCGGCGGTTTGATGGGATGGCTCCGTTTTGCCGAAGGGAAAGACGGCGAGGCCATCGAGTTGTTCGAATCCGATCTCAAAGAACTGCGGCGCAGGCTCGGGAAGAGGAATTTCAACTTCAACGGCATTGGAGGGCTCTTCTACGTTTTGGCTCTTCTCAAGGCCCAGGATGGAAACCTCCTGAAGAGAGCCGATCAATTGGTGGGCTGGTCTCTTCCCATATTCGGCGACTCGGACTTCAGAGCATCCGCATACAGATCGCTCAAAGGAATCGTACACGCGCAGAAGCACGAGATGGAAGATGCGAAAAAGATCATCGCGGGTGAATCGAAGGCCGGTGACGTCATCCCCTCCCTTTTCAATGCGATTGCGGCCTACTGGGTGAACGGCCATCTTTCCAAAGAGACGATCGTGCGGATCGATTCGATATTCCATATCGCCAGGGAAGCGGAAATGAACTGGGTGGCGGCGGAGAGTGCGGCTCTGCTCATCCGCACCGACAAGGAAACCTCAGCGCGCCGTGAATTTCTCGACCAGGTCATGAAGCAGAGCGGCATGCAGCCGATCGTGCCGTCCATCCTGGCCGAAGAGCCCTGGCAGAAGGAACTGCGCGCCATCATACAGATTGCCGGCGAACCCGAGAAGTCCGTTGGGCAGAAAGCCACCGCCGGAACAAGGCTGATCTGGCTCGTCGGCTATTCCAACGGAAAGGTGTCCCTGCAGCCCATCGAGCAGAAGTCAACAGCCAGGGGAGAATGGAGCAAAGGGCGCTCTGTGGCCATGAGCCGCCTTTTCAATCGCACCAAGCTCGAGTACATCAGTAAGCAGGATCATATCATCTGCGCAGCCCTCAAGCATGAACGTTCCTATTATTATGGTGATCATTACTTCTTTGACATGGATAGTCTCCTGCCCGCCCTCGTGGGCCATCCCCTGCTTTTCCTGGAAAAATCCCCTTCGTTGCCGGTTGAATTCGCAAAGGGCGAGCCAGAGATCCTGGTGGCCAAATCCGGCTCGAAGTTCAAAATCAAGTTTGCAGCCGAGCTTACGGAAGACCGTGTCATGGTGATACAGGAGACACCCACCCGGTTCAAGGTGATCGAGCTTACGGAAAAGCATCGGCGTATCGCGCAGGTTCTGGGTGGTAGAGGCCTCACGGTGCCAGCCTCAGCCAGGGAAGATGTTCTGAGGGCCGTTGCCGCGCTTTCCGCGCATGCGCTCGTCCACTCGGACGTCAGCGGCACGTCGAAGGACGTGGAGGAGGTCGCATCCGACCCGACGCCTCGCGTGCACCTCATCCCATCGGGTCCGGGGTTTCGGGTAGAGGTTTTTGTGAAGCCTTTCCAGGAGGCAGGCGGTCCATACCTCAAGCCCGCCGTGGGAGCGGCGAACATTGTGGCCGAAGTGGGCGGAAAAAAGATGCAGACCAAAAGGGATCTCAAGGCCGAAGAAAGAATGGCGGATGCCGTGGACGCGATTTCTCCCACGCTTTCAAAGCTCGCCGATTCGGACCGGCAGTGGCAGCTCGAAGATCCGGAGGATTGCCTGCAGGTGCTGCTCGATCTCAAAGCCTTACAGGAAAAAGGCCAGGTTGTTGTGGAGTGGCCCGAGGGGGAAAAACTGAGGGTCACTCGAGAGATCTCCATCGATCGGTTCCGTCTGAAGATTCGCAGTAAGACGGACTGGTTTGAAGTGAGCGGTGGGCTGCTGGTTGACGATAGCCTCGTGCTCGATATGAAGCGTCTCCTCGATCTTCTCAAGACAACGAACACTCGATTCATCCCTCTGGAAGAGGGCCGCTTCCTGGCCCTGACCAGGGAGTTCAGAAAGAGACTCGATGAGTTGGACGCCTATGCCGATAGGAAGGGCAAGGAAATCCGCTTGCATCCTCTTGCCGCCCTGGCCGTACAAGACCTCATAAAGGGCATTCCCAACCTTGAAGTGGATGAAGCCTGGAAATCACGGCTCGAGCGCATCCGGGCCAGCCAGGAGATCAGCCCTCCAGCACCCTCGACACTCAAGGCGGATCTGCGGGACTACCAGGTGGAAGGCTACACGTGGATGGCTCGCCTGGCACATATGGGAATCGGTGCATGCCTGGCCGATGACATGGGGCTCGGGAAAACCATTCAGGCACTGGCCATCATGCTGCATCGGGCCGCTGGAGGGCCCACCCTGGTTGTGGCCCCGACTTCGGTCTGCTGGAACTGGATCACCGAGGCCAACCGCTTCACGCCGACGCTCAACGTGATGCAATTCAGCGCGAATAACAGGGCGGATCTCGTAAAGAGCCTCAAGCACCACGATGTCCTCGTTACCAGCTATGGGCTGCTGGTTCAGGAAGCGGAACTCCTCTCGTCTGTCGATTGGAACATCATCGTTCTCGATGAAGCGCAGGCAATCAAAAACGTCTTGACCAGGCGATCCCAGGCGGCGATGGGTCTTAAGGGAGATTTCAGGATCATAACCACGGGCACCCCCATCGAGAACCATCTGGGCGAACTCTGGACTCTTTTTAATTTTGTCAATCCTGGTCTTCTGGGCTCACTGCAAAGATTCAACGAGCGTTTTGCCATTCCGATCGAGAAGAACAACAACCGGGATGCGAGGAGGCGCTTGAAGAGGCTGATCCAGCCCTTTATTCTGAGGCGCCTGAAATCCCAGGTTCTCGAAGAACTGCCTCCCCGGACCGAGGTGATCCTGCAAGTGGAGATGAGCCTCGATGAGGCCGCATTCTATGAGGTTTTGCGGCAGCAGGCCCTGGCGAGGATCGAGGCCGATAACGCCCCGATCGTTCAGAAGCATCTGAAGATCCTGGCCGAAATCACGAAGCTCAGGCAGGCTGCATGCAATCCGCGGCTCGTCATCTCCGAGACCCCACTAACGAGCTCAAAGCTCGAGCTTTTCGGCGAGGTCGTATCGGAACTCCTGGAAAACCGGCACAAGGCGCTGGTCTTCAGCCAGTTTGTCGGGCATCTGAGTCTCATCCGCGAGTACCTTGACAGCCGGAACATCGGCTATCGCTACCTCGATGGGAGCACACCACCCAAAGAGCGCAACAAAGAGGTAGATGCCTTCCAGTCGGGAGACGGGGACCTTTTCCTCATCAGTCTCAGGGCCGGAGGATTGGGACTCAATCTCACCGCCGCCGATTACGTCATCCACATGGACCCCTGGTGGAACCCGGCCGTCGAGGACCAGGCCTCCGACCGCGCCCATCGCATCGGCCAGCAGCGCCCCGTGACGGTCTACCGGCTGGTGACCAGGAACACCATCGAGGAGAAGATCGTAAAGCTCCACCAGGAGAAAAGGGATCTTGCCGGAAGCCTTCTTTCCGGAAGCGATATCAGCGGGAAAATCTCGGCTGAGGATCTGATCCGGCTGATCAGGGAAGAGTGATGCCGGCGCGCGGCGAAAATCGGGCACCGCAAGCCGTTGGCGTCCGGATCTTCAAGCCTTTTTAATCTTCATGGGCTCGGAGGAAATACAAGAGGTTAAATCGCCATCGACGCAAGGCCGTGTACTGGCTGGGGAGAATCGCAAAGCGCGAGGCTCAGCTTTCCGCGCATTATAAGATGGGGATTTTGCCGTCGGCTGGATGATGGGAGACGGATGAGCCAAGAGGTTCACGTCCGGTTCTGAGATGGCCTGGGGGTGAGATTCTCCCGGACTGCTCACCATAGCTAGCACTGGTGTCTTGATGTTGCATGTCGTGAAGATCACAGCCGTATCAGGAAAGCGAACTCTCCTGCAAACCTCGCCATCATCCGGCGCTTTGCCCTGAGCCTCCCCAAACAGGATCCGTCACGGAAAATGGGGATCAAAGCCAGTCGGAAGCGGGCCGGATGGAGTAATCGCCACCTTTCCCGTCTGCTCAACTTGGGATAATTTTCATGCGATTGCCCTACACGGAAGTCATTCTGGCTTCGGCGATGGCTGACGGACGGTCCGGATCCGGCGCAATTCGCCGTGCGCGAGCAGCAGCACAGCGAGAAGGATCAAGCCGCCGCCGAGCATGCTGAGCGGCTTGAGTGTTTCTCCCAGGAGCAGCCAGGCCAGAAACACCGTGACGGCAGGTTCCAGAGTGGATAGGATGGCCGCATTGGTCGGCCCGATGCGTTTCAGACCGGCCAGGAAACAGACCACTGGCAAAAGGGTAGCAACGAGCACGATGAGGGCGATGGCCGTCCATCCTTTTTCGGTCGCAGGAAGCCGGGGGCCATTCACCAGCATCAGGATGCCCGACATTGCAGCCGCCGATGCAAAGATCACCGTGGATGACTGAACAGCCGAAACCTGCCGCATCACTTGCGTTCCGACAATGATGTAGAGGGAATAGATCACAGCGGCGGCGATTGCGAGCAAGACGCCGGCCGGTCGGCCGCCCTCAGGCCCGACCGTGAGCGCGGCTCCGGCCAGCGCCAGGGCCAGCCCCAGCACTTTGACCCGTCCGATGCGTTCCCTCAGGACGATCCAGGACAGGATGGCCACCATGGTCGGATAGAGATACAGCAGCAAGGCTACCAATCCCGAGGAGGCATACTTCAGCGCGGTCAGGAAGCAGAACGCCTGGCCCACGTAACCGATGGCGCCCATGCCCGTGAGCCGGATCAGCAGATTGCCGCGCGGCAGGCGCTCGCGACAAAGAACGAGGAGCCCCGCCATCACCGCTGTCGCTGACAGGAAGCGGAAAAACAGGATGGTCAGTGCGTCGAGGCCATCCGCAAACGCGTAGCGGCCGAGGATGGCGAGCGTGCCGAATCCGGCGGCGGAAATTGCAATGAGGGCTATGCCGACGAGACGTTCCATAGGGTCTCCGGAGCAGGCTCCCCCGTGGAGAGGCTCAGAGCGCTTTCTCCACGGAAGATCTGCCCTCTCCTGGCCCTCTCCCGGAGGGAGAAGGGACCTGACTCAAGACTGTTGCCCCGAAGGGTGGATCGGAAAGGCGAGGAATCGGCCTCATTCCTCCACTGGGACGGAAATCAAGGGGTAAGGCTCAAGGTGCAAGAAGACAAGGAGGATATTGAAAAAGGTGGAAAACAGCAAGTCCTATCGTTCCATCGGGCGCGATTACGGCCCCACGGGCAAACGGCAACCGGACGGACAAGGAACGTTTTCTCAACAGACCACCTATTGGAATCTGTAGGCTTTCTCGATAAAGAGCCTCAGGCAGGCGTCGACAACCTCGGAATCATAAAGCACCCGCCCAATGAGATGCGCTGCTGCTGCCACTGCGGACATGTATTCTGATCATTGTACTTACTCCCTGGATTATGGCTGATAAAATCCAGGTTATCGTACAACGGTGAACACAACCTGTCCAGCACTCTCTGCGGCCCAAATACCGGGCACCAAAATCATGCCTCCGAGGCCATTTGGGGACGCCCTAGTACAGGACGGCGGAAGTCCCTGACCAGTTCCGGTGGGCACAAGAAGGCGTGCCCACCCTACAGTGCCAGCCGCCTGGTAGGGTGGGCAAGGTTTTATCGTGCCCACCAAAACGAGTGCCGAATTTCCGCCCGCGCGTACTAGGGCTATATACCGAGGCCGAAATCCAGATCCCCATGGCCTCGATGTACTTCTCAAAACGCTCGGGTGCGCCTGTTGATGCTACCCGTCCAAAGATTTCAAACAGCACAGGATCAGATTTTCGTATGCCGGGAATAACTTCCGATACCTTCTTCCCGACTACATTCTTTAAACCGGTCAATGCTTCAAACGCGCTGTTGACGTTAAGATAAATGAAATCCTCCGGCCGATTTTGCTCAAAAAGCATCCTGCAATAGGCAAATCCGTTCAGCATGTTCTCAAATAAAGAGCGATAGTGTTTTTCGCTCTCGCGAAGCGCCTGCTGGGCTCGCCTGTGGAGCGCCTGGACTTCGGTTTCCTGTAGAGCCCTGGCGACGACGGGGGCGAGCCTCGAAAGCCGGTCCTTGAGGACATAGTCGGTTGCGCCCCGCTTCAGGGTTTCGATGGCCCGGTCGTCTCCAATGGCCTATGATATAAAGATAAAAGGGGTATCGGGGCACTTTTCCCTCGCGATGGAAAGGGCGGCCATGCCGTCCAAAGCCGGAAGGTTCTAGTCAGCGAGGACCAGGTGGGGGCGAAGGTCATCTAACTCCTTGACGTATGCATCTTCCGTTTCGACCACTCTCGTCGCGAAAGACAATCCTCCATCGCGCAACTCGCGCTCAATGAGTTGCGCGTCTTCTTTTCTGTGCTCGAGAATCAGAATACGCAGTTCCTGATCCATTACTCTATAATCCTTATCTGGGCGGCTGGTTCAGCAGCCGCCAGCAGAGGTCGGAAACGGCGTTCATGAATCTACCGAACTCGGCCGGTTTCACGATGTAGCCGTTGACGCCCGGTTTATCGCTCTCCACAATGTTGCGCTCTTCCCTTGCATTCTCAGGGTTGCGCCGCTAATTGTAAATCTGCTGTGGGCTTGCCGCTCTTGTCGATGCCGCCTTGCGACTCTCGGGAGTCCGCCAAAGCATCGGTTTCCGGTCGCGCGATCATGGAATTAGCGCTCTTGTGGTCGAGTTCCGAGAAGATCACAACAGGAACATCAGGTTAATCGGTGCGTATCCAGTGAAAAAATCAACCTGCTTTATAATACGGCGAGCACTACCACATGCGCAACCCATTTTTACGCCAGGTCAATCGCACCTCATAGGCCTGAACATTTTGGACGCAGTGCGCCAGCGTGCATTGGCGAGTCGGCGCCTCCGGCAAAGCTGGAGGCGCCGAAAATTGGGAGTTGATCGTATTATATCTTCCTTTGGCTTTTTGGAATCCATACCACGGGGTGCAGTCCCATACCGTGTGGCCGAAATCTCTGATGCTCATCCATACGAAACTCTGTGATTTTCCTGGCAAAGCCGGGGGATTGCCCAGAAAAAATTAAGGATATTGAGCGCTCGTCCACCGGGCGTATAATGCAATCCGGCTGATGAAGGAGATCCGGCGGGGAGGAGAGAAGCCTTGGCGGGCGGATAGCCGCCTCGAAAGGTGTCGAAAAGGTTGCCTGTGCCGTCGCCCCTCGTTTTCAGCTTAAAGCCTGTGGGGACAGAGCCGAAGGATGGACTGAGACAACGGAGGCGAAAAATGAGTGAATCGGCGGGCGCATTTTCTTGGGAAGAATCCGGAGCATTTGTAGAAGCCCTGACGATCGAGCCGTACAAGCCGGGGCCGTTGGACGGCTTGCGGTTTGCCGTAAAGGATATCATCGACCTGAAGGGTTACAAGACTTCGTCCGGGAATCCGGATTGGGCGAAGACCCATCCGGCGGCTGCTGCCAACGCGGTGTGCGTCGATCAACTGCTGAGCGCGGGCGCTCGCTGCATCGGGAAGACTGTGACCGATGAACTGGCTTTCAGCCTGCACGGAGAGAATCACTTCTACGGCGCCCCGCTGAATCCCCGGGCCCCGGAGAGAGTGCCCGGCGGTTCGTCCAGCGGTTCGGCCTCGGCGGTTGCCTGCGGACTGGCGGATTTCGCCCTGGGAACGGATACCGGCGGCTCGGTCCGCGTACCCGCGAGCAACTGTGGGATCTTCGGTCTGCGTCCATCCCACGGGATCATCTCCGTGGCCGGCGTCTTGCCGTTCGCCCCGAGTTTCGACACCGTGGGGGTTCTGGCTGCGTCCCTGGACGTCCTGGCTCGATCCGCGGCGGTGCTGCTCGCCTGCGATTGTCCCGGCGAAACGTCCATCGGCGACATTCACCTCATTAGCGAGACCATGGAGATTGCCGACGCCGAGGTGAGAGACGCGATGGGGGCGACCGTCCGCCAGTTGAGGGGCTTGCTTCCCGGAAAAGTGCGCGAGACGTCGATGCGGGCCATCGATGAAGAGCCGGACGAGAAGGGGTTGGACGCGTGGCTTGACACGTATTGCATAGTGCAGTGGGCTGAGATCTGGAGTTCTCTCGGGACGTGGATCGATGAAGTGAAACCGGATTTCGGTCCCAGGACCGGGGTGAGCTTCCAGTTGACCAGGAATCTGGACCGCTCGAAAATCGGGGACGCGGCGCGCCGCAGGGAGAGATATTTTCACCGCCTTCAGGATTTTCTCGGACCCGGAGACTTGCTCCTGATGCCCACCAGCCCGACCCTGGCCCCGCTGAAAGGGTCGGCGGGCATCGACAGGTCCGACCGATCGGGGACCGCCTACTACCCCCGGACCCTTTCTCTCACCGCAATAGCCGGAATCGGACGGCTGCCCCAGATATCCATTCCGGCTCTCGAGGTCGGTGGCGTCCCCCTGGGCTTCTCGCTCCTCGCCCCTCACGGCCGGGACGCTTTTTTACTCACGGCTGCCCGGACGGTCTTCTCCCGGCTTTGACTCCGCGGCGGGGGCGTGACCGCTTTTCTCAAAAAGGCTCAGGTACTTCCCGTAGCCTTCCTTCTCCAGATCGGCCACGGGAACGAACCGGAGTGCGGCAGAGTTCATGCAGTATCTCAGACCCGTGGGAGGCGGACCGTCGGGGAAAACGTGCCCGAGATGGGAATCTCCGTGCCTGCTTCTCACTTCGGTCCGAACCGTAAACAGACTGCGATCCTTCTTCTCGACGATATCCCCCGGTTCGAGGGACCTGGTGAAACTGGGCCATCCCGTCCCGGAATCGTATTTATCGAGGGAACTGAAAAGCGGTTCGCCCGAAACGACGTCCACGTAAATTCCTTCCTCCTTATTGTCCCAGTATTCGTTTTGGAACGGCGGCTCGGTGCCGTCTTCCCTGGTGACCCTGTACTGCATGGGCGTGAGTTTTTTTCGGAGTGTTTCCTCGTCGGGCCGGGTGTATCCGGCTGCCCCTATGCCCGCCGCCGCCAGGCCCGGTCTGCCACCCCATACTCTCTCAAGGATTTGATCTCGTCCCGCATTGAACCTGTAAAACTTGTAGCGAAACGGATTCTTTTTATAGTAGCCCTGATGGTAGTCTTCGGCCCTGTAGAAGTTCGACAGTTTGACGATCCCGGTTGCAACGGGTTTGGCGAAACGGCCGGATTTCTCCAGTCCTTGTTTCGACTCTTCGGCCAGCTTCTTCTGTTCCTCATCGTGGTAGAAAATGACGCTTCGGTACTGTGCTCCCCTGTCGACAAACTGTCCGCCGGAATCAGTCGGATCCACGTGCGTCCAAAAATAGTCCAGCAGGTCTTCATACGAGATTTTTTGAGGGTCGTACGTCACCTGAATCGCTTCCACGTGCCCTGTTCCTCCCGCCGATACCTGCTGATAGGTGGGATTCTCCACGTGGCCTCCCGCGTAGCCCGCCACGACTTCCACCACTCCGGCGAGCTTCTCGAAATCCGCCTGCGTACACCAAAAACATCCGCCGGCAAACGTCGCTTTGCCGTATGCTTCATTCATATGAGCGTTCATATGGGCTCCTTCTCCGTACTTCTCTCTATCAAACCCGTCCAATGCCAACGATAGAAACCCGGCCAGTACAAGCGCTGCCAAAACCAACCAGACTGTTTTCATGCCTTGACCTCCAACCGGTCCGGGCCACGGGGGCAAATGAAGCCGTATGCTGTGCCGGAGTCAAATGAAAGGAGGTTGGCGGCCATGGCCGGACGCACCCCTGCGCGTTTTCCCATCGAAGGTCCTTTCCGTTCAATGTTATCCATTGGAAAAACCGTGTGATACGATAAACACAATAAGAAGTATTATAATAACTGCAACGCCTCTGACTGGATGTTTGCATCCCTGATTTCATTTTAGTATGATTTCTTGCGATGGATCATCCATGAGAAATTCTCAGCTTGCGGGACGCTCCGGGAATGTCCTCGGGACCCGCAGTCGAAGGACCGCCGGGGCACGGGTGGGTGGCGTTCGAGATATTTCGCGATAGTGCATTCCGTCCGGGATGAAGGCAAATCCTTTTGGACGGGCTTTGAGAGAATGAGGAGGGGGACCATGCCAGATCTTGAGTTGCCGAATCCCGGCGAACTGGAGGAGGTAAGGGAGAAGCGATTCACCAGGGGGGTTGCGTTGACCACCGCTATCTTTGCAGTGGCCCTTGCCGTGACGTCCCTCGGGGGAGGCAACTCGATGAAGGACATGATCCTCGCTCAGCAGCAGGCCTCCGACCAATGGGCTTTCTATCAGGCGAAGGTCGTTCGGGAGCACGTCTACAGGAACGAGAGGGTCGGGATCGAGTTGAATCTTCTCGCGCTGTCGGATTCGATCAAGCCCGAGGTGAGGGAGAAATACCTGAACGCCCTTCAGAAAATGCAGGAGGAAGAAAAACGGTTCGGCATCGAAAAGAAGGAAATCGAGCAGGTGGCGAAAAGGCTGGAGGAAGAGCGCGATCTCAATCGATCCAAAGACCCATACTTCGATTATGCCGAGGTGCTTCTCCAGATCGCGATCGTCATGGCGTCCATTTCCATCATTGCCCTGTCGCGCCTGACGTTTTTCTTTTCAATTGCAGCGGCCGTTATCGGGACGATATTCTCCATAAACGGATTCCTGCTTCTTTTCAGGATCCCGTTTTTCCACTGAGCACGGCGTCAAAAAAAGCTGAAGAAGCACTCAAGACGTCATTCCCGCGAAGGCGGGAATCCAGCTTTTTCAAGGCTTTCCTGGACTCCTGCTTCCGCAGGGGTAACGGCATAGACGGCATTTTTAACACGCTCTGAGCGCGGCGCCGCAGAATCGGGTGTCCAATCGCCGCACGCCAGGCTTTCGATGGCGGGCATCAAGGCTTTTCTTCCGGATTTCCGCCGAGAGCGCGTGAGAATGACGTCCTGAGGACGTCATTCATTCCCACCGTTCGAAATGTTGAGAGTGCAAAGACCGCGAAGAAATACCAGAGGCGTTGAACGGCGGCTCTTATCCCGCCAACTCCACCACTTTGGCGACCAGTTTCTGAATCCCCTGCGCCACGTCCTTGATGCCGGGGCCGAGCATGTACGCCGGAGTGGTCACGATATTGTTGGCGCTGTCCATGTGGATCGCGTCCACCGTACAATTCTTATGCACCCCGCCCATGGCTTCGATGGCCGACGCGACGCCTTCGTCGGTTCCGATGGTAACCTCGGGCTTTTTCTCCGAGAGCGCTTTGGTGAGCGTCGCCGGGGCGATACATATGGCGCCCACGGGCTTCTTCGCGGACGCCATTTCGTTCAGCAACCGTTTCACTTCTGGATGGACCACTGCATCGGGTCCCTTTATGGCGAAATCGCTCAGGTTTTTCGCAGCGCCGAACCCGCCCGGCAGGATCAGCCCGTCGAGATCGGCCGCCTGAACGTCCTTCAGGTTCTTGATCTCTCCCCGTGCGATTCTGGCGGATTCGACCAGGACGTTCCTCTTTTCGTCCGTCACCTCCTGGGTGAGGTGATTGACGACGTGGAACTGATCCATGTCGGGGGCCATGCAAACCGTTTCAGCGCCTGCTTGATCCAGAGCGAGCAAAGTAAGCACCGCCTCATGGATTTCCGCTCCATCGAAAACGCCACACCCTGAAAGAAGCACTCCGATCCTGGGCATCTCATCCTCCTGATTTCTGGTTCCTTTCATGCAAATCCGTTGCCTTCTTTTCACCTTTTTCGGTTGTGAACCGCCTTGCCCGGTCACCGCCCGTCCGACGTTGAAAATACTAATGCAAAACCGGCCGGATGTTAAGGAAGAATGGTGGAACGCATCCGGGAGACGGGCTGCTGCGCCTCATGCGGCTTCGGGAAATAAACCTTGTAATCATGGGATGTTTTGGTACAAATGAGAACTCCCGAGAGATCGCTCGAAACGTCAAAATGCGTACGAAACAGGCACTGGAATTCCTTTCGCTGGTATTTTTTCAGGGAAAGACCATCCATCATGCTTTGGACCTCCCGCGCTTCGCGCACGGAGAACGATTTGTCCGGTCCGCCCGGAACGCCATTCAATCCGTTGGAACGTTCGGCCCGATTCGGTCCAAACCAGCTTGCGCCGGTCAGGCGCAAGGAGGGGTCTCGAGTATGTGGATAGTCCGCCTCGCGCTTCGCCGCCCGTACACCATCGCGGTCATGGCCCTGCTGATCCTCACCATGGGAATCCTTTCTGCCTCCAGGATGATCGTGGACATCTTCCCCGCCATCGACATACCGGTGGTGATGGTTGTCTGGAGCTATAACGGGCTGACCGCCGAAGACATGGAGCGGCGCGTCGTGCTCTTGAGCGAGCGGGCCTATTCGACCACGGTGAACGGAATACAACGCATCGAGTCCGAATCGATCCCGGGCCTGGGGCTCCTGAAAGTCTATTTTCAACCAGGCTCCGATATCGGCGCAGCCATTTCCCAGATATCGGCGGTCTCTTCGACGGTGCTCCGCTCCATGCCCCCCGGGATGCAACCGCCCAACATCATTCAGTTCAACGCCTCCAACGTGGCGGTCGCGCAATTGACGCTGTCGAGCGATACGATGCGGGAGGAAGAAATATTCGACTACGGCTTGAATTTTGTCCGGGTGCGCCTCTTCACCATTCCCGGTCTTTCCTGCCCCGCGCCTTACGGGGGAAAGATCCGGCAGATCATGGTGGACGTGGACCCGGACGCGCTGGGCGCGCGAGGGCTTTCCCCGGCCGACGTGGTGAACGCCCTTCAATCTTCCAACGTGATTTTGCCCGCGGGCACAGCCAGAATGGGCGAGAGGGAGTACAACGTCATCACGAACTCGAGCCCTTCCGTCATCGATCAGTTCAACGAGATTCCCCTGAAGGTAGTGGGAGAAGCGGTGGTCTACCTGGGGGACGTGGCGCGGGTTTCAGACAGTTTCGCCGAGCAGAACAATATCGTCAGGGTGAACGGGAAGCGTGCGGCGTACCTGGCGATCCTCAAGCATTCCGAGGCTTCGACCCTGGCCGTTGTGGATGCCGCCCGGGCGACGCTGCCCCTCATCCGGGAGGTGGCCCCGCAAGGGTTGGAGATTAAGGTGGATTTCGACCAGTCGGTTTTCGTCCGGGCGGCCATCGAAGGCGTGGTGAGGGAGGCCATTCTTTCGTCTGTCCTCGTGTCCATCATGATACTCATCTTCCTCGGCAGCTGGCGGAGCATGGCGATCGTATGCATTTCCATTCCGCTCGCCATTTTGACCGCCATCATCGGCTTGAACCTCGCGGGGCAAAGCATCAACATCATGACCCTGGGCGGGTTGGCTCTCGCCATCGGAATGCTCGTGGACGACGCAACCGTGGAGGTTGAAAACATCCACCGCAACCGGCTCATGGGCAAACCGCTGACGGTAGCCATCCTCGACGGGGCGCATCAAATCGCGACGCCAGCCATCGTGGCCACCCTCGCCATCTGCATCGTGTTCTTTCCCGTGGTCCTGCTGGTGGGGCCCGCGAAATACCTCTTCACTCCCCTGGCGCTGGCGGTGGTCATCGCCATGCTGGCGTCTTACCTCCTCTCCCGGACCCTCGTCCCGACGCTTGCGCGGATGCTGATGATGAGCGAGCGCCACGGGAAGGCGACAGCCGCTCCCGGCGCCGGGCCGGGAGATCCCTCTCACGCGGCGGAGGGGCTCAACGGCTCGCGGGACGGTTGCTTCGAGCGTTTCCAGAACGCGTACGGACGGGTGCTGGAAACGGCCATGAATCGCCGCGGGTTCACCCTTGCCGTTGCAGGCGCCGTCTTTGCCGTCAGCATGGGGCTCTTGCCGGTGGTGGGAACGGATTTCTTTCCTTCCGTGGACGCCGGACTCATGAAGCTTCGATTCCGGGCGCCCCTGGGGACGCGGTTGGAGGCCACCGAGGGGATGGTGGCCGAAGTGGAGGAGGTCATCCGCGAGTTGATCCCGCCCGAAGAGTTGGAAACCATCAACGTCATGATCGGCGTTCCGACGTCGTACAATATCGCTTTCACCGCCACCGACAACGTTTGCGGCATGGACGCGGAGATCCTCGTTTCTCTCAAGAAGGGCCACAGCCCGACGGACGCTTACAAAAAGAAACTCCGGGAGGTCCTGACGCGGACCTTTCCCTCTGCAACCCTGTACTTCCAACCCGCGGACATCGTCTCGCAGGTTCTGAACTTCGGCCACGCTTCACCCATCTCCGTGGTGATCGAGGGGAATGATTTCTCCCGTTCCTATCAGTTTGCGCGGCGCATGAGGGACGCCTTGGGCGAAATCCCCGGAGTCGTGGACCCGCACGTGAAACAGATCCTCGACTACCCCGCCATGCAAGTCGACGTGGACCGTGCGAGGGCGGCCAGGCTTGGGATGACCCAACGGGACGTCGCGGAGAGCGTCCTCACATCGCTCTCATCGAGCGTTCTGATCGCGCCGTCCTTCTTCCTCAACCCGGTGAACAACGTCAACTATTTCGTTGCGGTGCAGATGCCCTTGAGCCGGATCGATTCGATGGAAACCCTGCTCGCCGTCCCGGTGACCCCGCCCTCTGCCGGAACGCTGCTCCAGCCGGGCGGGTTGCCGCCCCCCAACGCCGTGCCGGGAGTGCCTACCCAGGGTCTGAGCAACGTGGCCAGCGTGTACCATCGCGTGAGCGCCGAGAACATCACCCATTCTTCCGTACAGAGGGTGCTGGAGGTGGATGCGGGCATCGAAGGGCGGGATCTGGGTTCCGTGGCCGCGGATATCGAAAAGAAAATAGAGGAACTGGGCAAGCTCCCCGCGGGCACGCGCATGAAGCTGCACGGCCAGAACGAGGTCATGAACGAGTCCTTCCGCAGCCTCGGCCTGGGGCTGATCCTGGCCATCCTTCTCGTTTATTTCCTCATGGTCGTGCTCTTCCAGTCGTGGCTCGATCCCTTCATCATCATGACGGCCATCCCGGGGGCGTTCATGGGAATCCTTTGGATGCTCGCGCTGACGGGCACGACCATCAATGTCGAATCGCTCATGGGGTCCATCATGGCCGTGGGCATCGCCACGTCGAACTCGATTCTGCTGGTGAATTTTGCAAACGACGTCCGGACGGAAAGAGGCCTGTCGGCGCATGAAGCGGCTCTGGAAGCGGGTAAGACGCGGCTTCGGCCGGTGTTGATGACCGCCCTGGCCATGATCATCGGCATGATCCCCATGGCCCTCAGCATGGGCGAAGGGGGCGAGCAGAACGCTCCGCTGGGCCGGGCGGTGATCGGGGGCCTTCTCATGGCGACGGTCGTCACCCTGTTCGTGGTGCCCATCGTCTATTCTCTCCTCAGAAAAAAGCTGCCGCCCAAACTCATGCTCGAAGAGCGTTTCAAGGCTGAGGAACGGGGTGAGGTGTTTACGGAGCATTCGCATGATGGATGACGTCGGTCAGAATCCGCCCAAGGGCGGAAAACGCTTCGTGTTCTTCGGTCTTCTCCTTGTCGCTCTCGTTCTGGCCGTCTTCGGGTATCTTCGCTGGAAGCAGGGCGCTTACATCCACCATGAACTGAAGGCGCGGGCCAAAGTCGAGAAGGCCGGGCCGCTGGTGGAAGTCGTCCGGGCAAGCCGGGCGTCCGAAGTGCAAACCGTGGAATTGCTGGGCGAGGCGCGGCCCTACCTGGCTGTGACCCTCTACGGCAAGATCAGCGGATATTTGAAGGACATGAAGGTCGACAGGGGGGACAAAGTTGCGGCCGGTCAGGTTCTGGCGACCATCGACACCCCGGAGTTGGATCGCGACTTCGAAGGCGCCGTAGCGGATGCAAAGAACAAACGGGCCATCGCCAAACGGAACAAGGAATTGCTCCCCAAGGGAGGGACCTCCATTGAAGTCGCCGAAACCACCGAGGCTTCTGCCCAGATGGCCGAGGCGAGGGTTGCCTCCCTTCAGGCCCAACTCGATTACAAACTCTTGAGAGCCCCCTTCCGGGCGACCGTCACTGCCCGCTACGCCGATCCCGGCGCCCTGGTGCAGGCGGCTACCAGCTCGCAGACCACGGCTCTCCCCATTCTCACGCTGGGTGAACTCGACCGCCTCCGGATCTCCATCTACCCGGACCAGAAGACGGCGGGAGCCATCCGAATCGGCGACAAGGCGGAAGTATGGGACGTGACGCGGCCCCATGTGAAATTCCCGGCCGCGGTCAGCCGGACCAGCGGGGAACTCGACGTGAAGACGCGAACGCTCCTGGTGGAAGTGGACCTCGACAACCGGCAGGGCGCGATCCTGCCGGGGAGCTTCGTGCGGGTTTCCCTGAGCCTCAAAGCGCCGCCCTCCGTCGAAGTTCCGGCCGAGGCGCTGGTGAGCCGGGGGGAAACGCAGTGCGTGTGCGTGGTCGGCCCGGACAACAGGGTGACCCTTCACCCGGTCACAATCTATGAGAGCGACGGCAGAACGCTGAAACTGACAGATGGCGTTGCGGAAGGCGACCGGGTTGTCTTGCACCTCGGCGGGACTCTCGTGGACGGGGAGCGCGTACAGCCCGTCGAAAGGAAGGGGAAATGAACGAGTGAGCCGGGGATCGCCGCAGGAGCGAGGCGAACGTTCGGATTCCAGCGCAAGGCCCGCCCGTCTCTTCTTTGGTTGCGGCCTTGCCTCGCTGTGATACGGTTATGAAATAGCCGTTCAAACAGCGGGAGAACAGCGAAATCGTTTCACCCGCCTGCATTGGCGTAGGATTCGTCGAGGATTTCTATCGGATGGCGCACTGTATATGGAAGCATCTGATTGAACTGAATCCTGCAACTCAGGCAGTCGCTGACAAGCGTCTCCGGGTGAATCGCCCTTATTTCCTCCATCAGACGGCTGCCCATCGAAACCGAAACCTCGTGGAAATCGCGTTTGAAACCCATGATCCCGGCAATGCCGCAGCAGTAGAAGGCGCCGTCGATTTTTTCAGCGGAGAAGTCCGGCATCAGTTTCAACAGATCCCAATACGGCTCCCCGATTTTCTGCTCCCTGAGGTGGCACGGAGGGTAGTAAACCATCCGCGACGGCGCGGGACCCAGGTTGCAGTTGAATTCACCGGCCAGATGAAGATTTCGTAGATACTCCCCCAGATCGTACGTATGGCTTGCGACCTCGATCCGTTTCACCGCGCTGATGGATGCGAAGTAGCCTTCGTCCTTGAAGAATCGGTCCATAATGGATCGAGTGAAGAACGCGGGGTTCGTCCGGCCCGATGCGGCCGCCCAGTCGCGTCTTCCGGCGTCGCTCCCGATGCGGCCGGCGGACTCGCGATGCTCGACCGAGTAATACGCGCCCTCGCTCAGCACGTTTTTCAGCATGTAGCCGCACGTGGGGCAGGAGCATACGATGTCGTAGCCCGCCTCGACGGCTTCGCTCAGACGATCCATATTGAAGGAAGCGAATTCAAGGGTGAGGCGCCGGTCGCCCTCGAGGAGGCTGGGCATTCCGCAGCATTTTTGTTCCGGGAAATAGACTTCGATTCCGTTTCGCTGAAGCACCCGGACCCCGGCCGCGGGCACGTCCGGAAAGAGATACTGCCCCGTGCACCCGGCAAAGAAGGCTACCTTCCTCTTCTGCGATCCCCGCATGATGTGAAGCCCTTCTTTCCTGGCCCGGCTCGCGAAGTCCTCTCCGGGAAACACGGGGATTTTCCTTTCTTCATGAATGCCCGCCAGCTTCTTGAGGAGACGGCCGGCGGATTCGCTTTGAAACAGGGTGTTGGCCAGTCGCGGATAAGCGCCGCAAAGCTTCGAGACGCACTCGACGTCTTCCAGGAATCGAACGGTCAGCTTGATGCCGTCCCGGTTCACGAACGCATGTTTGGCCTTCATGATGTCCCTGCGAATATTGGGGCAGGGGCACAACGCGCAAAAGTTGCACAGTTCCACCAGGTTTTTCAGTTCCCGGCGGGTGGCCGGCTCTCCTTTTTCCTTTTCTTTGTCATAGAGCCTGTACAACTCGGGGAAGACCGGACAGGGCGTGTCCTCCATGAGGAATCTGCAAATATCGCAATCCGCGCAGGCAGCTATCACCGCGTGGGCCATGCGTTCAGGGTCGTTCGTATGCATCGTTCAACTCCGGATCGAAAACCATTTTCATGATGTCCCGATGAAGGGACGGAGGATAAAGTAGATGCCGAGGATCCCGATGGCTGCGCCCGCGCATTTTCTGAACCAAAGCCCCCCTTCGTGGAAAGAACTGCTCGCGAGAGCTCGCTTCACCATGGCGGCGCAACTCCCGGCCACCGCGATGGGCGCGCAGTGGCCGACGCCGAAGAGGACGATGAAAAGAACCCCCGTCACGATCTTCTGTTGGATGGTGACGATGGCAAGGATGGGCGCGATGAACCCGAAGGTGCAGGAACCCGAAAGAATCCCGTACAGGATTTCTCCGGGTTTGAGTGCGAGATCCATGTTCTTTTCGATGGCGCGTTCATTTCTCCAGCCAGGATTTTACCTGGGCCTTCGAGGGGACTTTTCCCGCGGACTTGACCACTCCATCGATGATAACCGAAGGCGTGATGAAAACACCCTGTTTTGCGATTTCAGTTATATCGGTGATGTATTCGACCGTGGCGTCGCACCCTGCTTCGGCAACGGCCTCCCTGACCAGCTTTTCGGTTTCGTGACACTTTTTGCATCCGGGACCGAGCACTGTGATCTTCATTCTTCTATCTCCTTCAGGCGACGGATGGAGCCGAACCGGGGCGGCTTATCCGGTGCATCCGTCATATCAAGAGGTTGAAAAGGAATGAAAACGTCACCCAAGAGGCACCGAAGCCGTGACGAAGCCGATGAAAAGAGGCACGACCGAGCAGGAACAAAAAGGGGTCACGATGCCGAGCATGGCCGCCAGTACGTTTCCAACGGATTCACGTTTGCCCGCAAGGATCCTGCGCGTACGCTCCGGGGTGAAAAAGGAACGGATGACGCCCACTCCAAAGACCACCAGAACCAGGAGCATGAGAACCTTGGGCGTATCGTAGATAAAGAACTCCACGGCGCTTTCGAGGTGCGCGGCGTTTCCCGGTCCGGTGAACCGGGCCGGCAGCAGGTTGACGAAGCGGTGGGCGAGCCAGTGGGCAAAGGGCGCCAGGTTCAAATAGACAGCCCACCAAGCTGCCAGCATGGGAATCCCCCAAAGGATGTATTTGACCGTTCTTGCCCCGTCGCTCCGGGATACTTCCGGCGCCGGTATTTCTTCAGTGCCGCTGCATGCGCAGATTTTTCCCTCTGCCGTCCCCATGATGACCTCTCTCCGTAATCGTTTCGAGATTCCGCGTGTGGCGCCGTCTCGACGACCCACGATCGGCTGTTCCCGTGTGATGTCTCCTCCCGCCCCACGTGCGAGAATCCTTCTTGACCTTCAGGAAGCCGAAGACTATTTTCGGCAGATATCTTCCCGGCGAATCCCCGGAAGACGTTCCATGAGGCGAACGATTTGAGGATCGTCGTTGAGCCAGTGCCGCAACGAACCGAGGATCACGGCCGAGTAGGGACTGTCGTCTCCATCGGCCAGGTGGTAGTTGACCCACTGGCCGCTTTTTTGATAACCGACCAGGCCCGCGTCCTCCAGGACCTTCAGGTGACTGGATGCCGTGGGTTGCGCGATGCCCAGCGCCGCTCGGATCTCGCACACGCACATCGGTTTCTGCTGAAGCATTTTGACGATCTTCACCCTGTTGGGATCGGAGAGTGCTTTCATGACTTTAATGAAGCCGTTCACGGGGTTCCTCCGCTAAAAAATTTACGAATCGTAATATACCGATATATTGGCCGTACGTCAACACCTTAGATTTCACCTTTGCAAAGAAAGCTTCGCTCAAACTAATATATTCAAAATCGAATGGTTAAATTGGATTGACGCGGCGTGTCACTTCAACCGGAAGGCCGTCGCAGATGCGAAGGCAAGTAAAGATATTTATCATTTCAGATACGTAATCCACCCGTCCCGCGACGCCCGCTGGCGGTTGCCGCATGATGGGAGATCCTGGCGCAACCGGAGATGCGACGGTTTCTCACGTCCGGCTGGCGCTGACTGCGGCCTAACGTATGCCCATGAGGCTGGGCAGCGGATACCATCCTGTCGCCTTGTCGAGAAGCAACAAGACGATGATCGCGAGGGAGACGACAATCAGCGCCTTGTCCCGCCGCGCGTAGCGGTCTTCGGCCACGAACGTTCGGGTTCCTTTGTAGCCGAACGCTCTGCCTTCCATCGACATCACCAACCCATCGACCTTCGTAAGCGCCGATACGATGAGAGGCACGAACGTGTAGCGAATCGACTGGAAGATTCTCTTCACTCCGCGTCTATCGATTTCGAGGCCCCGCATCTTTTGCGCGTTGGTTACGGTCTTCACCTCCCGCTCGAATACCGCCGCAAAGCGCAACATGACGATCAACATGAACCCGTAACGGTAGGGCAGGCCGCGTTTCATGAGGGAATAGACCAGGGCCGCCGGATCGGTGGTAAGGATGAACAATCCGCTCATTAGAAGGATGGTCAAGAACCTCAGGGCCATCACGCTCCCGGTCAGCAGGCCGAGATCGGTGATCGTCACCTGGAAGAAATAAAACGGTATCGTCACCAGTACCTTCCCGCCGGGGACGAAGATGGCATTCGCTACGATGAGCCACAGGAGCAGAATCGAGGCGAACTTCGATCGTGCCAGCGACAAAACCTGATGAGCGCCGGTGGCGGCCGCAATGGCTACCACGGCCACCAGGCCGGCCACGGCATAAACCAGGCCGTCGAGCAGGAACAGCATCGTACAGCCGGCGAAGATCGCCGCCAGTTTCGCCAATGGATTCAGGCGATGCAGCGTGGAGTCGCCCCTGCAATAGGAAACGATCATACCAGCCACTCCCCGGGAAGGAATGCCGGCTTCCCCATAGCCTGGACCGCCTCCCTGGCCCGCGCGGGGACATCATCGACCAGAATCCTGCCCGCATCGAAAAGCACGACACGATCACAGTACCGGTACACCACGTCCATGTCGTGCGTTACCATCAAAACCGTCTTGCCTGCGCGCTTCAAGCACATAAGATCGCCTACGATCCGGGCGGTGTTGGCCGCATCCTGGCCAATGAACGGCTCGTCGAGAAGAATGACGGCGGGATCGTGCGGAAGGACCGAGCACAGATTCAAGCGCCGCTTTTCTCCGTGGCTGAGCTTCAGCGGGTGCCGGCGGGCATAACCCGCAAGCCCGTATTCCTCCATGACCTGCCGGGAAGCGGCTTCTCCGTCGATTCGGAAATTCCTGCAAGCGAACGTGACTTCGTCCACCACCGCGCTTTCGAACAACTGATGATTCGGATTCTGAAAGACAAAACCGACCTTCCGCGCCAGCACGGAAGGCCGGGCGTGCGTGACGTCGATACCCTCGACGCTGACTTCTCCGGAAGATGGCGGGTTGAGCCCCGTCAGGCAGTTGAGAAAGGTGGTCTTTCCCGATCCGTTCGCCCCCACGATCCCGATGAATTCGCCCGCGCCGGCGTTCAGCGAGACGCCCCGCAGGATCTCCTTCTCGCCGTATGCGAATCTCAAATCGCGAACCCGAATGGATTCGCGGGCGCCTGCTTCCGGCTGGATCTCCCGTGGCTGCGAAGCCGAGGACTGCCGCAGCATTTCCATGTATTGCCCGTGGACCTCGTTCGGCGGCCCGTCCAGCACAACTTCGCCGTCGTTCATGACGATCAGCCGGCCGGCAAGAGACAACAGGCGGTCGAGCTTATGTTCGACGACGACAATCGTCATTCCTCGCTCGGTTCGCAGTTTCTCGATGGTCGACCACACTTCCATGGTTGCGTCCGGGTCCAGGCTTGAAGTCGGCTCGTCAAGGATCAGCACCTCCGGATCCATTGCCAACATGGAGGCGATGGCGATGCGCTGCTGCTCTCCTCCGGAAAGCTGAAAAATGCCGCGATCTTTCAGGTGTGAGCAGTCAACTGCCGCAAGGGCAGCGTCGAGGCGATGGAGTACTTCTTCCACCGGCAAGGCCAGGTTCTCGGGGCCAAAAGTGACTTCATCGTGAACCGTGAGGGTACACAATTGCCCTTCCGGATCCTGCTGGCACAGTGAGACTCTGACGGCGATGTCGGACAGGTCGAGTTGCCGGGTGCTGGCCCCGTCGATGCATACGTCGCCGGACATATTGCCCTCGATGACATGCGGAATGCGCCCGGCCATGGCCATGGATAAGGTGGACTTGCCGCAGCCCGAAGGGCCTGCAATGATTACGAATTCTCCGGGAAAGATGTCGAGGTTGACGTTTCGCAGCGCGCGATTCGCCCCGCCGTTAAAGGCGAAGCTCAGTTCCCGGATGGAAATAATGGGATTCCCGGTGTCCGGTAGACCAATCGTATGAAGTTCCGCGGCAATCATGTCCATCTTTGTCTTCGGCTGGCGAGGCCAGGGGTTCTTGGCGGCCGTATTCTTCAGGCAAGGACCACGGCGGCGCGGTTGTCTTTGACGCGACACAGCTTCTCCGCACCGCGCTATGACTCTGCGGCGGGCAGGCCGTGGTTCTCCGGAGCGGTGCCGGTAGCCTCCGCCGTGACGGTCAATCCCGCACTTCGAAGAATCCTGACGACGGCGCAGGGGAGAAGGCCCGCGAACACGGCTCCCGAAAGGAAAGCGCAAACGCTTACCAACAGGAACAGGGAGCGGGTGGGAAACTGGTTGAAGGCAAATTGGACGACCAGCAGATTCGACCACGCGCTTAGCCCGCCAGCCAGCATAAAAGCCAGGAGACGGCTGAACGGCTTGAGCGGCCAATAGCCCAGTTCCGCGAAGAGTCCTTCGATCAAGCCCACCGGTAGCACGAAGATGCCCAGATGGCTTCCCATCAGGAACTGGACGATATTGTCCAGCATGGCGGCCAGCAGTCCGGCCCCTTTCTTATCCACCAGCGCCAGCGCCAGCATGACCCAGAAAACGTGCAAACCCGTAAACATCTGGCCGCCGACGGGCAGGCCGATCGCGCTTCCGAACGCCTTCGCCATGTAGCCGACATAGGTCGAGAGTGCGGCCCCCAGGCAGCCCAGCAGCGCAACGGTCACCAGGTTCTTGGTCGTGAAGTAGTGTTTCTTAGCCACGCGGATTCCTCTTCTTTGCCTTGCATGCATATGCTGTACAAGACATTCGGCTGGCGGTTACGCTAAGGTCGCCGGAACAGACCAGCCCTTTCCGGGAGTCTCGGCGCTACGCCGGAAAAAGCCCCTCGGGTAAGGCAAGAAAGGCGCTTTCTTCCCACGCGTATCAACCGCGTTGTTGTCGTCCCGAGCGAAGCGACGGATCTGCAGTTGCACTCGATTGGTGCAAAGAGCCCAACTACAGATCCATCGCGGATAGGGACTTGCTTTCTATGTTCGAGTGTATGCCAAATACCTGATAGGATGTCAAGAAACAATTCGATTATCATGCGGTATTGACTTAATTGGGACGGAATTTTCCGGCAAGGTGTGTCGCATAGCATTAGATATGTCTTACCGCTGGTGATGATGCATATTAAGGCAATGATCGATATCATGATATTGCAAGATATACAAAAGAGTTAAGATAGTATAAAGTCCAGCCATGGCATCATAATCCATATTTTACTATAAGCTCATAATCCACTGTATTAAAGCGTGATAGAACTGAGAAGCCCTGTAAGTCGCATGAATCCAAACGTTTCTGTCAGGCAGACTGGCCTTGGATATAGTCAAAGATTTCAGATCCAGGAGGATTCCTTTTCACACCTGATGGCCACATGGCAAAGTTGATCTTTTGCCTCTCCTCATGATTGGTTTTCTCCCGCCTGGCTTTAGTTCGCAACCGTTCAACCTGTCGTTCGATCAGCCGGACATCCTTTCCTGTATCTAATCACAGGGTACGTTTCTGCCCAGACAGCGCGGGGGGGCACCACGAAAAATTTGACTGAATGGAGGACGGAATACCATTTTTAACGGGACACGGACCACGTTTTCTGCTA
>Ga0074199_1000403_pt1 | contig 72605 bp, 56 predicted proteins | sample EPASupsiteSAE347_FD_64528 | JGI IMG/M metagenome (GOLD analysis project Ga0074199, IMG submission 64528) | Bioremediated contaminated groundwater from EPA Superfund site, New Mexico - Sample SAE3-47 | ecosystem: Environmental > Aquatic > Deep subsurface > Groundwater > Contaminated ... | reverse complement strand
AAGAGGCCGCTCGCCTCGACGACAAGGGAATTTTCCCCCTCCGTGGTCAATACCACCTCGGCCGTGAAGACATTGCCGGCTACCGTTGCAGGCATGCCGTTTACAGTGACGGTGGCGCCTTCCGTCACCTGGCCGCTCACCTTGACCGTCTGGTTGGTCAAGACTTCGCCGGCAACAGGAGAGCTCACCTTCAGGACAAGCTTCGGGATGACGGTGATGTCGACGCTTGCCTCGGTCGTCCCTCCCGCTCCCGTTGCGCTAAGGGTATAGGTAATGTTTCCGGTGGGGCTGACCGTAAGCGACCCCGCGGGTCCGACCGTGCCTATACCCTGGTTGATGGAAACGGTTTGGGTATTGGTCGTGGACCAGCTCAATTGGCTCGATTCGCCCTCTATTATGCTCAATGGCGCGGCTGTGAAAGTAACCGTCGGCTTGGGGTGATTGACGGTAACGGTCACATTTGCAGATATCGTCCCGCCGGGTCCCATGGCCGTGGCGGTATAGGTTGTCGTCTGGCCGGGGCTGACCGTAAGAGACCCCGCGGGTCCGACCGTCCCGATACCCTGGTTGAAAACCACCTTGTCGGCATAGGTGCTCGACCAGGTGAGCTGAGCGGATTCACCTTCCATTATGGTGGCCGGGGCTGCCTGCAGAATGAGGGTCGGCGACGGCTGGACTACGGTAATCGTTCGGGTGGCAATCGTCGTTCCGCCGAGACCGGTGGCCGCCGCGGTATAAGTCGTTGTGACCTCCGGTGAAACGCTCACCGAGCCCGAGACCGCGACCGTCCCGATTCCGGGGGATATGCTCACCGAGTCGGCATAGCTGCTGTTCCAGGAAAGAGTCGTCGAGCTCCCCTTGAGGATGATACTGTCCTTGGATAAAAGCGATACCGTGGGGGCGGGATTCACACCGGGAATCACGGTTATGGTGACGCTGTCCTTGGCGACTCCGCCGGGTCCGGTTGAAGTCATGGTGTACGTGGTGGTCGCGGACGGAGTTACGGTAACCTCCCCGCCCTGCTCGACCGCTCCGATACCCTGATCGATGACACAGCTTGTGGCATTGGCATAGACCCAGGTCAGCTTGACGCCTTCCCCCTGATTGATGGTGGTGGCGGAAGCCTTGAGGTCTGCCATGGGAGCGACGAAGGTCACATAGGCACCATAAGAGACGGTTCCCCCCAGCCCGACCAATTTCAGAGTATATGTCGTCGGCTTGGCCGGAATCACCGTTGTCGACCCGTTGCAGTCCACCACGCCGACATCGGGCGTAATGGAACATTCGGTGGCGCGGGTGCTGGTCCATGTCAGCGTTGAGCCGGCGCCGACTTTCAAGACGTTCGGGACGGCGCTCAGGGTGCCGCTCGGCTTGATCTGTTGAATCGTAACCGCTCTGGATACCGGGCCACGTTCATTGGCCGCGGTGAGGATATAGCTTATCGGCAGACTCCGGGGAGTTACGGTGATGCTGCCCTGGGCGGAAACGATGCCTATGCCCTGATTGATGCTCACCGTATCGGCACAGGTGACATTCCAGGTGAGCTTCACGCTACTACCCGGGTCGATTGAAGCAGCCGAGGAATAAAACGAGACGCTCGGATAATTGGGGAACGTTACCGTACGGGTCCCCACTCCTCCATCTCCCGTGGCCGTCAGGGTATAGCTGCCGGCAGCCTGAGGATATACCTGTGTCGACCCGGATAGGGGGACCTCGCCAATATCGGGACTGATGGAGACACTGGTGGCGTTCGCGGTTGCCCAGGATAGAGTCGAAGGCTCCCCGGGTGTTATATTGCAGGTGGAAGAAATCGAAAAGCTGATGGTCGGCGGAGGCGGTGGGGCCGGAGAGGCAATATAAACAGTTGCCGCATAGCTTCTTGTCAACGCGGCATTTTTCACGCTCATATAGTAGGTCGTGGTCTCGGTAGGGGTAAGAGCCAGCGAGCCGGACGAGGTCACGGAGCCTATGGCGTGGTCTATAATCGATTCGTTCGAACAGGAAGGGGCCCAGTATAAGGTTGTGCTCTGCCCCAGATAAACCCGGACAGGTGAAAACTGGAAGGATGCCGATGGATATCCGGGGGCGGTCTTTTTGGTCAAGGCGGCGTCGTTGAAGGCAGTGAGGGTATAAATGGTCGGCACATCGGGCGATGGAACGGTCAAGGTGCCGCTTTTTCCGACCACGCCTATACCGGGATCGATCACTACGGTAGAGGCAAGCGACGTATTCCAGGTGAAGGTAATGTTGCCGCCCGGGTTCATTCCGGAACAGGGACTTACCGTGAAAGTCGCCGAAGGCTGCGAATGGACGTAGACATTATAGGTCTGCCTCACCTCGCCGCAGCGATCGTCCGTAACCTTGACCGTAACCGGATACGAGCCGCTCAGAGCGCCGGCCGGCCTCCATTGAATCAGGCCGGTCGAAGCGTCAATGGTCATCCCGGCGGGGGCCTTTTCAAATTCGTAGAGCAAGGGATCATTATCCGGATCGATTGCTCGTACCTGATAGGTATAGGGGGTGTCCCAGTAAGCAGTCGTGACCGGACTGGAGACTATGACCGGATAATCGATTTTCCCCGGCTCGGACTGGCTCGACATGAAATCGACCGGCGTGATCTCACCGGTTTGCCCATCCATATCGAAGACATGCCACACATTGCCGTACCCGGTGGGGACATTGAAGACAATCGGCTCCCTGTTGCCAAAGTATACCTTTACCTGGGCCCCGGAAAGCGACAGCCATCTACTGTTGGCGGCATTGCGGTTTGTGAAATCGTGAACGTAATACCTGTATGTACCGAAAACACTGTCGGTAATGGTAATGGTTTCGGGCCCGTACCCGTCTCGGTCATCGAGGTCGAGGTTGGCGGTGGGGATGGCTCTGTCGAAATAATAACAATGATACCGGCAGCCCAGCTCGCTTGGCGCGGTCAGGTGGGCTTCAAGATCGGGGGGATTGGCACCCCAGGTGAGAACAATGCGGATTTGATTCTCCGCCAGGACCGGGGAGAGCACCAGGTCCTGGTCGGTGAGATCGACTTTTTCGGCAAGGCTCACCGTCTTGCTGCTGTCGATGTAACCTTCGTGCGCCGCGGTGATATGGTATGTTCCCGGGGCAAGTCCGGTAAAGAGGAAGGCGCCGCCGGCATCCGACTGCATGGCTGCCACGGCGGTGCCGGGAAGACCGTTATCGTCAAGATGAAGGACCAACTGAACATCGCTCAGATAGGCGCCGTTTACGGCATCGATGACCTTGCCGGCAATGGAGCTTTCGCCCGGCGGCGGCACCAGGCAGAGAGTGACTTCGGCGGCTGTGATATTGTTGAGCTCATCGACTTCCTCGTAGAGCCCCACTCCGGAGCCGTCGTCGTCAACCCTTGCAAAAAGGACCGCCTCGCCGGATGGGGGAGTGGTCCATCGACAGGAGATCGATTCCGACTTTGTCGGCGGAAGAACAGCGGTGCTCTCACTCTTGCCGATGAATTGCCCGCCTTCCTCCGGATCACCGTTATAGAAAGCTACAGATACGCCTGCCGGGATTTTCGCCTCTCCATGATTGGATATTTGTACCGTCAGATCCATGTAATCGGGACAACCCGAGGTGTCTACAGCCAGGTCTGTCGCCACGAGATCCTTGGGGGGATCGACGATTGTCTGGATGATTTCGATGACAAGAAAGGAGTCCGGCTTACTTTCCAACTCGACCCGGATCTTGTTTTCGGCGCTGAGGAAGATCGGCGTCTCCAGGATATAGGTCTGATGCTTGAAATCCTGATGGGTAAAAAGCACGGTGCCGTTGAGGCTGACCTTGCCCGAGGTTACTCGCTGGTCGTTGTTCGACTTCTCTCCCTCCAGGCCGTTGCGGATGACAAGCCGGGCCTCTCCGGGCTGCGCGGTGAAAGTGTCTTTGTATATGTTGGGCGCTCCCGTGGTGCGGATATATTTCTTGGGACCGAAGGCGGTAATCTCACTGCCATTTGCATGCGAAGCGTACAGGATGCAGCTCACCAGGACGAACAGCGAGCAAAGCTGAAGAAAAAAACTTTTTCTTTTCATTAGCTCCTCCATTTCATGACGATATCCTTGAGTAAATACTGAGGTAGAATTCCGTGTACACGCCCGTACCAACAGCAAGGCCGCTGGACAGCACCATGGGGATGAGAATCATCGACGGCAATAGCAACGGGAATTCTCGATTCGAATTGCATCACATGGTAGAATCGGAGTGTATGATGTTTTCATTCGTATCATTTGTCAACAAAAAAATGATTGACTATCATAGCTCAGAACACCATTTAGGATTATCCTAATACCACGACATGCCTCTTTATTGACGTCCGGTGGACGAGAAGCGAAGTCTTTCACTGCCTCTTCCAATCTCATAGCGCAAACTCATACCTCTCCATGTTGATCGTATCATCAAAGAGATATCGCCATTTCAGCCTGCGTCCGTCCTCATAACTCAGACATGAACCGACAAAGCTGACCGGAACTTTTCATGGGGTTACGATATAGATCAACCATGAATGAGTCACAAGTCAGGATGGAGCTCTCCGCAGCCGTATGAAGCAGGAGAATACTCACCCTTCATTCCAGGCTCTTCTTTGCTCACTCTTCATCGCTCATTCCCGACCACGGCAGGTCTCCCTGGCCCTTGGTGTCATCGGTCGCCAAAGTGATTATTTTATTGATAATTGAACCACACAAACAATGACTTGGACATCATGGTGATGTTCAGGAATTCGTGTGGTAGAGGAGGTTATCATGGAGATTTCCGAAAGAGGCGGCTGTATGCTGGAAGGCCAAACATACTCCGAAGGCTCCTATGCCTGTGGGGATTTCTTTTGTGTGCTGTGTAAGGACGGACAATGGTACAGTTCCGATGACACAATGAGAGAGTCGGAATAAGTCCGCGAGGTGAGCTACAGTATAAAATGAACCACGAAACACACGAAACACACGAAAAAAAGCCAAAAGGATCGGAATATCAGGAGGTGGGAAAGATAAGGCTTAGAAGGCTATTCTATTCCCTTTTCGTGTGTTTCGTGGTTCAATGTCATACCGTCACTTGTCATGTCTAATTTCTCCGACAGGCTGCCGGATGTTCCCGATACGATATCAGTAAAGCAGATACTTTTCACGCAAACGGCAAAAGCCGGCCAGGCCGGGCTCCCAGCTTCGACGAATGTCCAGCGGATCGTCGCCCTTCTTGATGGCTTCGAGAACCTCGCGTGCTCCTATCATGCCGAGGGTGCGCTCAATTTGAAAATCTCCAGGATGGAAGCGGTATAGGGCCGAAGCCAGCTCGATGCCAAGAGCCGGTGTATCGAGAGCGGCACGATTGCTGAGGTGCAGGCGGACGCCCTCACACCTCCTGTTTTGGAAGCGGTCGGAGTGAGGAACGAAGGAGACGGGCTCGAAGACGATTCCTGCTATGTGGCGCCCGCTCAGATAGCGGGCAAGTTGCTCTCCGGAAATCCATGGGGCACCTATGACTTCAAAGGGCGAGTCGGTACCGCGGCCTACGCTCACATTGGCGGACTCGATCATGGCAACGCCGGGGTAGAGAATCGCCTGGGTCAGAGATCGGATGTTGGGCGAGGGATTGATCCAGGGCAAAGCGTTATCGTCCAGCCACGTCTCCCGGCGATAGCCTTCCATCCGAATGACATGCAATTTAGCCCCGATCTTGCTCTCACTGTTGAAGAGCCGCGCCAGCTCCCCGGCCGTCATGCCATAGCGCACGGGCAGCGGGAAGTAGCCTACGAAGGACTTGAAGGACGGGTCCAGCACCGGTCCCTGCACGACGGAGGCCGTGAGAGGATTTGGCCGATCCAGTACGTAGAAGTCAAGACCGGCTGCGGCGGCTGATTCCATGGCATAGGCCATCGTTGTTATGTAGGTGTAGAAGCGGGTGCCGACGTCCTGAATGTCGTAGACGAGAGCGTCCAGCCCGTGCAGCATTGCAGCCGTCGGGCGCTTGACGTCGCCGTAGAGGCTGTAGACGGGCAAGCCGGTAGAGGAATCTTTCCTCGAGGAAACCTTCTCGTCGAGATTGCCGGAAAGGCCGTGCTCGGGGCTGAAAATAGCACGCACTTTGACTCCGGGGGCGTGGAGCAGCACGTTGAGCGTCGATCTGCCGGAGGCATCGATGCCCGTGTGATTGGTGATCACTCCGATGCTTTTGCCCACGAGAGAGGCGAAGCCCGACGAAGCGAGGACATCGATCCCCGTTCGCACAGGCTCGGGTCCGTCGCTTTGTCCATGGCCCGCGAAGGACATGTCGCTCCGGTATGCATCCCCCGAGATCGTGGCATCCGCCGGCGGCCCCATGTTCACCACCGCGGCTACGGCGGCGGCGGTCCGGGCACGCATCGATTTGACCTGCCCTTTGCCGTCGGGATAGAGACGGTTGGTGAGAATGATCAGGAACGTTTTCGAGCGGGGATCGATCCACAGGGACGTTCCCGTATAGCCGGTGTGCCCGAAGGAGCCTTCCGGGAAACAGGCGGTGTGCTCCCTGCTGTAAGGGGAGCGGATATCCCAGCCAAGGGCGCGAAGTGTGGCACTTCCGGGCATGGTGTGCGGTTTTAGCATGGCGCCGAGCGCGGCTGGACTGAGAATACAACGCTCTTGGCTTTGGCCCTGGCTCCTGCCTTGCTCCTGGCCCCGGTAGCGGCTCACTCCGCCGTTGATCAGCATCTGAGCGAAGACGGCCAGATCGTCCGCTGTGGAAAATACACCGGCATGGCCGGCAACTCCGCCCATTCGATAAGTGGTGGGGTCCTGCACTTCGCCCCAGCGCAGGCAGCCGTTTTGGACATCGCAGGGCGCGATGCGGGATTGCAGGCTGCCGGCCGGTCGAAACGACGTGTTTTGCATGCCGAGAGGCTCGAATATCATCTTTTTGCAGTAGACCTCCAGCGGCAGGCCTGACAGCCGGCGAGTCACTTCGCCCAGCACGATGAAATTGATGTCGCTGTAATGGAATTCAGTCCCGGGAGGATGAATCGGCCGGTCGGCGGTAATGACGGAAAGCGCCCCCTCGTAGCCCGACCACCGGACCCTCGGGTCGATATCGGGACGCAGCCCGGAGGTATGGGTCATGAGCTGACGGATCGTGATCCGTCCCTTGCCGTTTGCTGCAAATTCGGGCCAATAGGCGGACACGGGATCGTCGATGCGCAGGAGTCCTCGATCAGCAAGCTGCATGATTGCCGTCGTCGTGGCGACTACTTTGGTCAGGGAGGCGATATCGAAAACAGTGTCCTCCGTCATCGGTTGCGGCCGGGGCTCGAGGGAACGGTTACCGAAGGCTTTGCGGTATACGATCCCGCCGTTGTGGCCGACAAGGACAACGGCTCCGGGAATGCGTCCTGACGCGATCTCCTGTTTGGCCACCTCATCGATGCGGGCAAAATCACCGGAGTCCGCCTCGCGTCCTGCCGGAGCCATGGAGGCCGCCGGTGCAGGCTCAACACCGACCGTCGGAGCCGGTGCATGGCTGCAGGCGGAAAGACATCCAAGGATAACACCAGCCGCAATCGCGGCAAAATGCTTGCCGGAAAGCCTCGCGTCCATCTTCACACCTCCTCGATACATCAATCCATCAATTCGTAAGTCGTAACTATACTTTGAACGGTCATGATGTGCGTGCTTGTGTTCACCGCAGAGACACAGAGGACGCAGAGAGAACGCAGAGAATTGTTAAAATTCTTATAAAATTCCTCTGCGTCTTCTCTGCGCTCTCTGCATCTCTGCATCTCTGCATCTCTGCGGTGAACACAAGCACGCACATTATGACCGTTCAAATTATACTTCAAAACTTCGCCGGATAGACATTTCGCGGATTCCAAAACATCCAGCCGCTGGAGCCGAACTCCTCGGCAGCCTTTATCTGGATCTGCATCTCCTCTTCGCCGAAAATGCGGCCCCCGAAGGCGTAATCGCGAAACACCTGCAGCCATGGCCGAAAGCGCAAAGGAGACGCGTGTGTACGCTCGACGGCGTGCTTCAACGTCAGGTACACAATTTCATAGGGATTCTGAACGGGATTGCGGTAGTTGGGAATTCCCCACTTGAAGCCGGAGGGATAGAGCATGGGGGAGACTATATCGACGGCATTGAGTATCGGGACGATTTTCTGGCCGATGTCCGTATCGTCGGTATTCCACAGGACATAGCCGAAGATGTCGGCGGCGACCATCACGTTGTAGGGTGCAAGGGCTTTGTGCGCGGCTTCGAGAAAGCCGGTTATGGCCTTCGTGCGGCTGTCCTGGTTTGCGGGTTGGGAATAGCCTCCCTTCCTGCTATCCGGAAAACGGGTGTAATCGAACTGGATCTCGTCGAAACCGGCTGCCGCGGCGGCTTTCGCAATCGCTATATTGTAGTCCCAGACTTCCTCCAGAAAGGGATCGAGCCAGCGCAGCTTTTCACGGTCACGAAACACAGCGCCGGTCTTGGTCTTGACGGCCCACTGTGGTCTCGCGGCGGCAAGAGGATCATCCTTGAAGACGACGATCCGGGCGATGAGGTAGATGCCTTTCTTGTGCAGACTGTCTATGAGCGCCTTCTTGTCCTTGACGGTGATCACTTTCTGGGCGCCGATTTCGTCGGCCAGCGGAAGGTCGATCTTAAAGGGAATCAACCCTCTGTCACCCTTTACGTCGATCACCAGGGCGTTCATGTCGTTCTGCCGGAGGGTATCGAGAGCTGCCTCGCGCAGTTTGGTGTCGCCGATGCCGTAGATAGAGAGATAGAGCCCCTTCACCTTGAAAGGTGTGAGCGCGATATCCGTGCTGCCCTCATTCAGCTCGGAGCTTTCACAATCGCGACGCTTGTAACCCGGAGCGCGCAGCTTGAGTGTCTCCCCGGGACCTTCGATTCGAAAGGACCCATCCTTGCCGGCGCGAACGACCTGATCGACAAGGGTGATTATCGCGCCGTCGATCGGTGCCTTCGTTTGTGCGTCAATTACCCTTCCCTCAAAGGCAAGCACCGCTGTAGTGAAGAACAGGGCCGTTACGAAGATCGAGAAGATCGAGAAACGGACGAAGTGGATACGGAGCTTCTGCATGTAGGGCTCTCCCTTGGTTGACAGAATCGGAAACAAATTGTGGCTGGCTGCGAAAACATGGCGGTTTAGCGTGTTGTCGGTTTGTTTTCAGCGGCACGGCCGGTGATAATGGCTTCAAAGCCTTTCGTTCCATCGCCGTTCACCATCAAATAGCGGGGCAGCGCCATTATATGCTCGGACGGGCCGGCATGACGGCGATCGATGCTGAAGGCCGCCACGTAACCCGCATTCCCGGCATCTTTCTCCAGCGAGTCGTCATAGATCCCGAACGGCCATGCCAACAGGTCAATTTTCGTGTCGAGTCGCTTTTCGAGAACGGCCTTCGACTTTTGCAGTTGCACCTCGACCAGCTTTCGATAGTCGTCGGGCGAGAGGCTCCTCTTTTCCTTCTTGAAGTTGGGATGCCAGTAGGTGTGGGACTGAATGTCGAACAAACCTGTTTGCCGCAGCTCCCGCAGTTGCTCCCGGGTCATGGCATAGGAGGCATTGGAAATGGCGGATGGATAGATGAAAAGGGTCACGGGAAAGCCGTACTTGCGCGCGATGGGCAAGAGATCGGAATAGACGGTTTTGTGGCCGTCATCCGCCGTGATCACGACCGATTTCGGTGGCGGTGGCGAGCCTTCGCCCCGAAGGCTGTTCACCAGGGTTCTCAGTGGGATGACCGTATACTGGTTGGCCTTGAGCCACTGAATCTGCGCCTCGAATACCGGTGTGGTCACCGTCATGCCGTCGGCAACCGACGGTCCGAAACGGTGATAAACAAGTATGGGAACATTGACCTTATCGTCCGCCGACGCCCCATTGCAGCACGTGCAAAGAGCGAACAGGACAATTCCGAGCAAAAAAAACCGTGTACGCACCACCCTTTATTCTCCTCAAAAACTTGAAAATCCGTCGACTGAACCGCGGAAGCACTGAAGGAATCTCCGTGAATGCAGAAGGGTACTTTTTCTCTATTCTCCGCGTCTCCGCGGTTCAATTCATATCCCACAACACGGTGGCTGAGTATACCCGTTCCTGCCGGCAGGTAAACATCTTTCCCGTGTTTTCACGACAATCGGCGCGTATGGGGAGCTCTCATGGAGTTATTGACAAAAAGCTTCGAAAATTCATGATAATCCCGGTGAAAGAAAGGGTATTGCTCAGGCGTCCCGGCATGGGATATAAGGGATGTGGGTCGCAATGCTACACTGAGGCGCAACGGACTTTCCGTCTGTTTCCCGGCGGCTGGTGGCGCAAGGTGGTCAGAACAAGAAGGGATCGATAATGGATAATTCCGGTATGCGCTCACTCGTGGATGCTTTGTTGGATGGAGACCGGGCTCGAGCCGTTACCGAGGCGAGGAGCCTTCGCAACGAAGGCGTCGAGGTGGAGCGGATCGTGGTCGAGGGACTGGGATCGGCGATGGAGCAGCTTGACGGCAAGTGTACAATCGAAGAGTTCAACCTGCTGGAGATCATGCTCGTAGGCCGGGCGGTGATGAGTGTCGTGAAGGAATTGTTCCCGCGGGAGGTGCCCGGGGAACCGCCCCGGATAACGGTGGTCGTTGCCAGCCTCGAAGGTGACGTTCACGATCTGGGTAAGAACATTGTGAAGATGGTTCTTTCGGGAAAAGGATACCGCGTCATCGATTGTGGGAAGGATTGTCCCCTCGGTACTCTGATCGATGCGGCCGAGCGGCATGGGGCGGCTGCCATCGGCATAAGCGGGCTGATCACGACGGTGATCTCACAGGTAAAAAAGGCGAAAGAGCTATTGGAGCAGCGCGGCCTCGGGCACATCAAGGTCCTTGCCGGGGGCGCCGCGCTGAAGCAGGCTACGGCGGAGAGTCTCAAGGTCGACTTTGTGGCGGAAACAGCTTTCGATGGAGTGCGGTACCTTGGGTCGGCGCTCAGATGAGAGCATGACGGCTATCCGGCGAAGGATGATCGGCGGGAGGGGTGGAAATGAAGAGCATTGAAAGAATTCAAGCCGCCATAAATTTTGAGGCAACGGACCGGGTGCCGGTAATCGCTCAAGTATTCGGGCATACAGCCGTTGTTTCGGGATTGACGATTCAAGACTATGTGCGAAGCGGCAGGGTGATGGCGGATTGTCAGATGAAGGCTCTTGCCCGCTATGGTTACGACGCCGTCTTTGCCGTTATGGACGTCAATGTCGAAACGGAGGCTTTGGGCTCCCGGCTCACCTACCGTCCCAACGACTATCCTTATGTACAATCCCACGCCTTCTCAAAGGACACGAATCTGAAAGCCATCCCCCTCCCCGATCCGTCCAGCGCCGGGCGCATGCCGGAAATTCTCGACGCCGTGACAACCCTGCGGCGCGAAGTGGGAGACGAAGTTCTGGTGGTGGGCTGCGTTCTGGGACCCATGACTCTGGCCACTCAATTGCTCGGGATGGAAAAGGCTCTTTACCTTGCCATCGATGATCCCGAAGGCTTCGAAAGGCTTCTGGATTTTTCGACTCAGGTCGTTATCCGCTTTGGTATAGCCCAAATCGAGCGCGGAGCGCACCTGCCCCTCGTATTCGATCCCAGCGCGTCGCCATCGGTAGTACCGCCCCGGTTTTTCCGGGAATTCGAGCTACCGCGGCTAAAGAAGGTGTTTGCAGCCCTGGATGCCGCCGGCGCCCTTGCCGCGTGGCTCCATATTGCCGGGCCGACGGCCTCCATTCTCCCCTTCTGTTTGGAGAGCGGCGCAAATCTTGTCAATTTCGACTACTATGTCACTCCCGATGAGCTCATGAGCAAGGCGCCCTCGACGTGCTGTAACGGCAATATCAAATGTCTCGACTTCGAGGAGGAAGTACCGGAAAAGATCCTTAGCGAATCCACGGGGCTTTTAGAGGCCTTTGCCAAACGAGGCGGCTTCATTCTGTCCTCCGGTTGCGAGATACCTCCGAGATCGAGATCCGAAAACGTGGACGCCCTCGTTTCCGCCACGCGCGGGTGGAGATAATTCGTTGCCGGCACTGATTCTCAAGACGGCAGGTGGTGACCGTCATATAGAATTCTTTCCGGGTCAGTCTCTTCGGGAGGTTCTCGATTCGACCCACTACCGGGTTCGCTCCGGCTGCAGGGGCACGGGAGCCTGTGGGCTGTGCCGTGTACGGGTTGAAAGCGAAGAACCGGATGAGCCAACCTTGGCGGAGCGCCTGTACCTTTCCGCCGGCCAGATTGCCTCGGGGGTGCGCCTGGCATGCCAGGTCCAGCCAAAACAGGGCATGGAAATAGTAGTCTTGAACCCGGCTCCCCTATCCACCTGGAAGACCGTGGCCCCAGCCTTTCGCTATCACGCTCCTTCCGATAGATTTCCGGCCCGACGTCCCTTCGACCTGCCCGAAGATATAAAGCACCCCTGCGGCGTGGCCATAGATCTCGGGACAACCCATATCAGCGTTTCGCTTTGTGATCTTTCGACCGGAGCATGGATTACGGGACGTAACGGACTGAATCCCCAACTGGACTACGGGAGCGATGTAATGACGCGGCTCACGGCGGCCGGTGAGTCAGCGCAGCTTGCCCAAATGATGAGAAAGCAGGTTATCGATGCCATCGGCGGAGCCATCGAGGATATTTCTTCCCGAGAGGGCATAGGCGCGGAACAGGTGGTCAAAGTCGTTCTCGGGGGGAATACGGCCATGCTGGCGTTGCTCTCCGGGCGAAACTACCATCTGCTGCTCCAGCCCGCCCACTGGATGAGCACCATCGACTGCCTGCCCGACAATCCAGGCGAATTGTCCCTGAGCTGGGGAATCCATCCTCACGCCCATATCGACGTCCTCCCTCCCCTGGCCGGCTTCGTGGGCTCCGATCTCACGGCCGGGGTTGTTGCCACAAGGCTTGTCGAGGCCGGTCCGGGCAGCCTTCTCATCGACTTCGGCACTAATTCCGAAATTGCCCTGTGGGATGGAAAAATCCTGTGGGTGACTTCCGCGGCCGGCGGTCCTGCCTTTGAAGGTTGCGGTATCGGCTGTGGAATGCCTGCTGAATCGGGCGCCATCTACCGGGTTCATGAATCAAACGGTACCGGCCCGGAAAGATCGAGGGCGTGGGATTCCGCCGGTAACGGAGCGTCGGCCGGCACAGGCGGCACAACCGCCCCCCGTAGCATGCCGGAGCTGAGCCTTGACTTCAGCACTATAGATGATGGAAATCCCAGGGGGCTATGCGGCTCGGGAATCGTGGATCTCATGGCCTGCCTGCTGCGCTCGGGAAAGCTCACGAGCACCGGCCGGTTTGCTCCGGACGTCTCCAGGGAAGGGCTCGTACTACTTGAAGGAGAGCACCGGCTCGTATTGACCAAAAAGGACGTGGACGTTTTTCAGCGTGCCAAGGGAGCCATCAGTGCAGCCGTCCGGGTTCTTTTCTCCATGGCTCGAATGAGCTGTCGTGATCTGCAGCGCATCTATGTGGGGGGCGCTTTCGGACATTTTCTGAATAAGGTCAACGCGGTAAGCCTTGGACTCCTGCCAGGGGTAAAGGACGATGCCATTGAGCTTTGCGGCAATACCGCCCTGGCCGGCTGTGAATATCTTTTGACCTCGCCCGATTCCGTAGAATTCCTGAAGAATATTACGGCCAGGGCGAAAATAATCAATCTTTCGCAGAGCGACGATTTTTCGGATTTCTTCTTCGATGGGCTCTATCTGCGCAGATGGCCGGGTGGATTATGAAGGATCTGGCATTCAAGCATCAAATCTACCTGGACGCGTTTATGAAGACCGCCCAGTATCTGGCGAGCCTTCCCACGCACGATGACATCTGGCGTCATGTAAGGGAAGTCATGGTGAAGTTCTACGGCGCCGACCTGGCCGGTTTCGCCAAACGCCGGTCCGACGGCGAAATGGAGTATCATCACCTGACAGTGCCGGCTGAAGTCTCTCAGCAATTTCTCGAGACAGCAGATGTTCGGGAAGTGATAACCGAGGTGCTGGAAACAGGATTTCTCGGCTGGCGTATCATTGACCTCGGTGAGCCCTATACGGTTGTTTTCCTGCCCATCACCCTCGGCAACGAAACCGCCGCCGTCATGCTGGTAGGGCACGCGACGACGGGACCGGTCTCGAACGAGCTTTTGAACGTCTATCTGGCAGTCTCGGGCCTGGCCGGCAGCACCATCACCAAGCTCACCTCGGAAGTCGAGCTGAAAAAGCACCGCCATCGTCTCGAGGAGCTGGTAGCCGAGCGCACGATCCATCTGACCAGGACCATGGAACAGCTCGAAAAGGAAATCGCCGAGCGCAGGCAGGCGGAGGAAGCTCTGTGCATGGCAAGGGATGATCTGGAGCTGCGCGTTCAGGAACGAACCAGGGAACTTGTCAAGGCAAATGAAGACCTGAAGGAAAAGACCGGTATAGCTCAAACCCTCCTGGATGCCCTGCCCTGCGTAGCCCTGTTGCTTCGATCCAATAAACTGGTGGTAGGGGCCAATAAGAGAGCGACCGACCTTGGCGTGCTACCCGGAACGGTATGCTTCAAGTCATGGAATGCCGACAATAAGCCATGTCCCTGGTGTAAGGCTCTGGAGACCCTGGAGACGGGAGCCATCCGGCGCGAGGAAATAGAAGTCGGGGAAACCTGCTGGGAGACATACTGGGTACCGATCAACTCGGACCTCTACCTGCATTATTCTTTTGACGTCACGGAGCGAAAACAGTCTGAAAAAGAGCTCAAAGCATACGCCGAGAGGCTCGAGTTCCTCAATCAGGAGCTTCAGGAGTTTGCCTTCGTTGCCTCGCATGACCTTCAGGAGCCCCTTCGCAAAATCCAGGCCTTCGGGAATCTCCTCGAAGTGAGCTGCAGGGACTGCCTCACCGACGATGGCCTGGATTATCTTAGGAGGATGGGAAAGTCGGCCAACCGCATGTCGGCCCTCCTGGATGCCCTGCTTGGCTATTCACGAGTGGCGACGAGACCGGAGCAGTTCGTGACCGCAAATTTGTCGGAAATAGTACGGGACGCGGTGAGCGATCTGGAGCTTTCCCTAAGCCAGGCTGAAGCCCGCGTCGAGATCGGCTCGCTTCCCACCCTGGAAGCGAACCCGACCCAGATGCGCCAGCTTTTTCAGAACCTCATTTCCAATGCCGTCAAGTACCGAAGAAAGGAGGAGCGACTCAGGATAAAGGTGTACGGAGAAGTCATCGACAGGAGCTGCATGCTCTATGTCGAGGACAACGGCATAGGCTTCGACGAGGAATACCGGGACCGCATCTTCAGGCCCTTTCAGCGCCTTCACGGCAGGGACGAATACGAAGGAACAGGCATGGGGCTTGCCATCTGCAGGAAAATCACCGAGAGACACGGAGGGGCCATTACGGCCAGGTCCACTCCGGGGCGGGGATCGGTCTTTATCGCTACACTGCCGTTAAGACAGGCAAGATCGGAGGCATATGACAGATCAGGCTAAAAAGCATGCCATCATCCTGATGGCCGATGACGACGAGGATGACTGCTTGCTCGTAAGAGAAGCCCTCAAAAAGAATCCGTTGGCTCAGGAGATACACTTCGCGCATGACGGCAAGAAACTGCTGGAATACCTGGAGGGGTGCACCAGCTCGCCGGCCAATCCCTGTCCCGATCTAATCCTCCTCGATCTCAATATGCCGAGGCTGGACGGCCGTGAAGCCCTTCGGGAGATAAAGGCGGATCTCAGGTTCAGATCGATTCCCGTCGTAATTCTTACCACCTCGAAAGCCGAGCGGGACATTGAATTTTGTTATGGGCTCGGTGCAAATGCCTATATTATAAAGCCGATGTCTTTCGAGGAATTAGTTCAAACAATGGACTGCCTTGGCGAGTTCTGGTTTCGCTTTACCACGTTGCCTCGAAAGGGGAAAGCATCGTAAGGCTCGAGAAAGTATCCGTTTTCATACAAACATGGGGAGTGACGACAATGATAAGCAATAAAGACCGAAACAACAAAGGCAGAGCGAAAGGCGTGGAGGAAGACCACAGGAAGCCCGAGACTGAGCTCGGTGCGAGGGCCTTGAGAAGAAAAAGTACGGATAAGAAGGTCAAGAGGCTGAAGATCAAGAAATAGACGTTTGAAGTGTCGATAGACGTATCAAGCGTTGATTCCGCGGCGGCCGGGAGTTATCCGGAGTCATACGGGGAAAGCCGGATATGACGAATAATTGAAGGGGTGCGAATCTTTATTGAACGACGTAAGCCATCGAGAGGAGGGCTGGGTTGCGTCCTCGCCCCGCTATCGATAGCTTACGTCGTTCAAGAACTATTGTACTTCGAACGGGCACAATGTGCGCTCTTGTGTTCACCGCGGAGACGCCGAGAGCGCAGAGAAAACGCAGAGGAGCTTTATAATGATTTCAACACTTCTCTGCGTCCTCTCTGCGCTCTCGGCGTCTCCGCGGTGAACACAAGAGCGCACATTATGACCGTTCGAAGTATAACAACCTGAAAGGCTCATAATTGAAACACAAGCGCTTCATTTTCGGCTACGGCTTCTTTTCTTACGCTATTTTCCCATTCGTGGCTTCTATATTGTTCAATGCCGCATACAATCATGATTTTCTCCGAATCTGGGACGGCGACATCTTCTTTCTTTTATCCCAGAAAGCCTTGATCACTTATCTAATGTTTTACTCGCTCTTCCTCATTTTGACCTTGAGTCGTCCCATATTCGCGGTTTTGTTGCCCATACTGGTGATTCTATCGTCCATCACCGGATATTTCATGAACTACTACAAAATCTTAGAGCTGAGCTCCCAAAGCATGGCCTTCGTGTTTGAATCCAATATCGAGGAGACAATAGGCTTTATTGGGAACGGCCTGATCCTTTCGACAACTCTCAGTTGTATCGCCTCCGTGCTCGTGGCCTTTTTCTTTACCAGAAAGCTCATCTCCCCGGTTTCAATCCGCAGCAGGCTCTGGCTGATAGCGGCCTCGTCGGTGCTGTGTGTGATTGTGGGCATCAGCAGTGAGTTCCCCACTCCCTTGCCTCTTCCTTTCAGCTTGTTCGAAGCGGGATCCGATTACCTGAAGCAGGACTACCTGTTCAAGCACCTGTCCGGGGGAAGGAAGGACATCTCGGCCGGCTCGACCCTCGAGGGCGATAAAGATATGGTGTTAGTGCTCATTATAGGAGAATCCGCAAGGCCCGACCACTTTCACGTCAACGGCTATTCACGGCAGACAACACCTCAAATCGAGCAAACGGGAGTGCTTTCTTTCAACGACGTAACCTCGTGCAGCGATTCCACCAGGGTTTCGGTCCCCTGCATGCTGACCAGAGCCACTAGCCAGGATACGAGTGCCTCGGCGAGAGAGACGTCTCTCATTTCCATATTCAAAAAGGTGGGATTTTATACCGCCTGGATCTCCAATCAGCGGGTTCGCGGAGACAACGACACGCCCGTTACGGCAATAGCCAAGGAAGCGTCGTACCTCTACTTCGGCAACCAACGGGGGGATTTCATTCACATTAAACTGCTGGATGACGATCTCCTGCCCGTTCTTGACCAGTCGATACAGCAGCCCGCCCGCAGGAAGCTCATAATTCTCCATACCGTGGGAAGCCACTGGTATTACGAGCAGCACTACAGCAGCGATTTCAGAATATTCACCCCGGTTTGCAAAAGGAAGGAACCGCGGATGTGCACCGATCAAGAGCTCATAAACTCATATGACAACACGATCTTTTATACCGATAATTTCATTCGACAGGTAATAGATCGTGTAGCGGGGCTCCGGTCCCTGGTTTTCTATGTTTCGGACCATGGAGAATCGCTTGGGGAGGAAGGCCGGTTTTCCCACGGACAAGGCAAAGAGTATCCCGAACAGATGAAGGTTCCCATGCTCGTGTGGGCCTCACCCGAGTTTGCCTCGACGGACCCGGAAAAAGTCGCCGCCCTGAAAAAGAACACCACCAGAGCCCTGAGCCACGACGACCTCTTCCACAGCATTCCTGACTGCGCGGACATTGCGTCTCCGGTGGTGGAGAAGAGCATGAGTGTTTGCAGATAGGGGGCTTGATTCGAGGGACTTATAGGATCTATAAGACTTATAGGTCCTATAAGACTTATAAGACTTAAGGAGCCCAAGAGCGCTGACTCCCGAGAATCAGGGAACCGATGGCTCCTCTCGGGCCTGGCTCCTATTTCCCTTCCAGTTGAAGGCCAAACTTCTTCATCCTTTTCCAGACGGTGACCCTGCTGACACCGAGGATTTCGGCCGCGCGGGACCTGCTGCCGTCAGCCTGATTCAGTGCCTGAATCAGCCTTTCGCGCTCCTGAGCGAGCGTACCGGCACTGGAGCCGCCGGTATGACCGGACATCACGGCATGAACGCGTGATCGACAGGTCTCGTCCGGACATAACAGCCGGGGGGGCAGGTGCTCGGGGGCTATGAAGGGCTCGTGGCACAGCACGAAAGCATATTCGATAGTGTTGCGAAGCTCGCGCACGTTGCCCGGCCAATCATACGCAGCCAGTATTTCCAGAGCCTCGGTGCTCACCCCGACAATTGTCTTGCCGCTCGTCGATGCAATGCGGTCGGTAAAAGTCTGGGCAAGCAACGGGATGTCCTCTTTGCGCTCTCGCAGGGGCGGCACGCGAAGGGGAACGACATTGATGCGGTAGAACAAGTCCTCGCGAAACAGCTTTTGAGCGACAAGCTCTTCCAGATTCTTGTTGGTGGCCGTAATGACTCGCGCTTGGACCGAAATCGACCGCTGATCCCCCACCCGCTCGATCTCCCTGGATTCCAGAACTCGAAGAAGCTTTACCTGAATGACCGGGGACACATCACCGATCTCATCCAGGAAAATCGATCCGTCGGCAGCCGCTTCGAAACGCCCCACCCGGTCTCGACCCGCACCGGTAAAGGCTCCTTTGACGTGTCCGAACAGCTCGCTCTCCAAGAGATTCTCGTTAAGGGATGAACAATTGACCTTGACATAACTCTTCTCCGCCCGGCCCCCGAATTCATGAATGGCACGGGCAACCAATTCCTTGCCCACGCCCGATTCGCCATAAATCAGGACCGGAGCGTCGGAAAGAGCCACGTTTTCTATCAAGCGCAACAGGTCCTGGATGGATCGGGAGGTACCCACTATGCCCAGGATGCCGGCCTGCTGATGAAGCGTCGATCTCAGGGAATGGATCTCCTCTTCCTTGCGGACCATCTCGGAAATATCGGTCATGGCCTCGACGGCGCCCGTAACGCGCCCCTTTTCATCATGCAATACGGTGGCGTGCTTGATGATGTTTATGATGCGGCCGTCCCTGCCGGAAATATCGCACCTGCGATGTCGAACGCTGCCTCTTTCAAACAAACCGCACCAATGCTTGTCCGCACCCTTGCCGAAGATCTTGCAACCGGTGCAGTTGAGAACCCTGCAGGACTTCCCCACCAGCTCGGGGCTCGAATAGCCCGTCATCGCTTTGAAAGCGGGATTTACCGCCTGGATGACTCCCTCGGTATCCACAACCAATAATCCTTCTCCCATAGTTTCCACCACAATTCTGTAAAGACTGCTATCCATGATGTTAACCCCTGTTAACCCTCAAAGTTATCACCTTTACGCTAGTGTTAACCCTTTCCCGGAGAAAAAGGAAAGTCAAAATTCACTACTCCGATGATATCGACGACTTAGTGTGTCATGATTTTGACTATTTTCTTGGCATGCGGATTGCTTTGGTCAGCCTAGCCAATGATATGTTTGCCCAGGGAGGGGCCCATACCAATTTCAACAGAGGAGAAGAATGATACCTGAAAGCACAAGCCACAATGGGTGTATGGATGGAGCTCTGATGCTGGTTGACCGGATTGCCCGAAGGACACAGCTTCCTGTCGTGGCTCCTGCTTGGACAACGAATGGCATGCTCTCCTTCCAAGTGAGCAAATTAACATTAATTAACCAATCTGGAGAGGAACCAGTATGAGACGCCAAAGAATGGGTAGTTTTTTCAAAACGGCATTGTGGATCACGATCATCAGTTTTTCATTGGCTTGGGGGATTACGGCAGCCCTGGCAGAAGACGATGCCGAGGCAGCGGATTTATCGAGCCTGTCGATCAGCGGCCCCAGCTCCGTGAACGAGAGCAGTACGGCCGGCTATACAGCCACTGCGAAATTCAGCGACGGATCGACCAGAACCGTTACCAGCCGAGCGAGCTGGAGTGAAAACTCATACTATGCTTCGATCAGCGGTGGTGTATTGACCACCAGATCGGTCAGCAGCAATCGAACAGTGACAATTACCGCCCGCTACTCCTATGACGGAGTGAGCAGATCCGCTCAAAAATCAGTGACCATCGTAAACGCCGGCACTCAAGCCTCTCTGACGAGCCTTGCCATCACGGGTCCGGCAACCGTTGCGGCCAACAGCACGGCGAGCTACACCGCCACGGCCAGTTTCAGCAATGGTACGACTCAGAACGTTACCACCGGGGCGACCTGGAGTGAGAATTCCACCTTTTCGACCATTTCCACCGGCGGTGTCCTGACCACCACGGCACCCACCACCAACCAGGCAGTCTCAGTCGGCGCCAGCTACACCTCCGGCGGAGTTACCAGAACCGCCAGTCTGCCGGTGACCATCACCGCCGCCGCCACTCAGGTCTCTCTGACGAGCCTTGCCATCACGGGTCCGGCAACCGTTGCGGCCAACAGCACGGCGAGCTACACCGCCACGGCCACCTTCAGCAATGGTACGACTCAGAACGTCACCACCGGGGCAACCTGGAGTGAGAATTCCACCTTTTCGACCATTTCCACCGGCGGTGTCCTGACCACCACGGCACCCACCACCAACCAGACGGTTTCAGTCGGCGCCAGTTACACCTCCGGCGGAGTTACCAGAACCGCCACCCGGTCGGTGACCATCACCGCAGCTACGACTCCTCCCCCGAGCGGCTCGAAATCCATCAATTCGACCAGTCAGAACAGAGCCAGCCTTCCCTCCGCTCCGGTGCCCGAGCAGACTTTCGTGACTCAGAGCGCCTTCCAGATCCTTGCAAACAACGATCTGGGCATGCACTGCGGCGATCTTGATCATCGCATTGCAAGCATCCTCCCGCCGTTCAACGTGGTCCATGCCATGGCGATCCAGAGGGGAACTTCAACCGCTCCGCCTCAAATCCTCACGCCAACCGAAATTGACGTGATCTACTCAGCGTCATCGAACCCCAACGATCCCGCGCTTGCCAATCCGATGACAGCGCCGGTTTTCAAAACCAACTTCTGGGATCCCAATTCCGTTCAACCCGCCTCCACTCTGGCCTTCGACGGGTACGATCCTTTCTATCCTCCGAGCATCCTGGGTCTTTTCCCGTTGACCAAAGACCTCGGGCTTCCCGTTCCTGACCTTGCCCAGCTCTATCCCATCTCGGGCGCCAGTGCTCTGACCGCCGACCAGCAGGATATGCCCGGCGTATCGGCCCCCTATACCGCAAACGTACCGCAGACTTTCAAGCGCTTCGATACGGATCTTCCCTTCTTCGCCAGCTTCCCGTTCGGCTACCGTCTCACCAACATGAACTGGTTTGCGGCTGACGGCATACCCGTAGCGCCTTTCGACGATTTCGGACGCAAGAATTCCTACCCATTGATGCGCGTACAGGCAGTAGCCAAGAGCACCGCTCTGACCGGCAGGGCAAACGATGTCATCGCTTCGGTCGATACCGTAACTCCTGTTTCCGCTGAAGCTACCTGCTTTGCATGCCACATCTCTTCCGGCGACGGCGGCGGCGGCAATGCAGCCTGTATTCCCGGAGTCGATGCCAACTGTAACGTCCAGGGCTCACCCCGAAGCGGAACGGCCTTCATCGTGGCCCGTGTATCAGAGGATACTTCCACTCTTCCGCTCGACGGCAAGAAGGAATGGGCTGCGGACAACAACATCATTCGTCTGCACGACGCCAAGCACGGCACGCACCTCCAGTCTTCGACACCTGTTGTGTGCCAGACATGCCATTACACTCCTGCTCTCGACCTGGCTCACCTCGGCCCCCTGGGTCCCGGCGACGCTAATGCCAATGGCAGGGATCAGAGAGCTCATCGGACCAATTCGAGAGTCATGCATGCATTCCACGGCCAGTTTACGGATCTTTTCGTAAACGATATGCCTCCACCAACCGATTCACGGCGTCTTAGCCCCACGACAGGGAAACCCGTGATCAACAGCTTTGTCCAGACCAAGCTCAACCAGAACTGCTACCAGTGCCATCCGGGCGAGAGCACCAAGTGTCTGCGCGGGGCCATGTACAACGGCGGACTCATCTGCCAGGATTGCCATGGCACCATGGCGCAGGTGGGAAATGACTTTTCGCAGAATTTCTCCGCCACCACGCCATTCCCGGCAGGGGCGGATCTTACCAAGCGTATCCCCTGGGCGAATGTGCCGGCCTGCCAGTCGTGTCACACGGGTGACTCCGGGTCCAACCTGGGACTCACCGATCCGAATGTAATCAAGTCCACTGACGGCATCCGACTGCTTCAGGCGTATCGTACCAATGATGCAAACGCTAAACCGATCGTGGCAACCAACAAGCGCTTTGCTGAAGAGACCGCGGCAAATGGAAGCACCATCCTCTATCGGTTGAGCAAGGGTCACTCGGGTATCAACTGCGAGGCCTGCCATGGAAGCACCCATGCGGAATGGCCGGTTACGCCGGACAGTGGTGCCACTATCGCCAACGATAATATGACGTCCATCCAACTGCAGGGACACAGCGGAAAGATCGTCGAGTGCACCTCCTGCCACGCCGCGGGAAGTCTGCCGGTTTCGCTCGGCGGCCCGCACGGTATGCACCCGGTGAACGACACGAGGTTCGCTGACGGCGGCCACCGTAACCTGGCCAGTGCGAACAGAGCCCAGTGTCGGGCGTGCCATGGTCAGACCGGTCAAGGCACCGTTCTTTCCAAGGTCGCCGTCAACCGCAACCTTGCCGGAGAAACCTTTACCAAAGGCCAGATGGTGAGCTGTAACCTCTGTCACAGTAACCCTCTGTAAGAAAGTAGCAATACATCCGCTTTCCACTGAAAACATCGGCATGTAGCCGGTATTGAATGGAAAGTACGAAGTACAACATAAAAAAGGCAGCCCGAAAGGGCTGCCTTTTTTATGTTGATATAGCTTTTCACAAAATGATCTCGGAATGCCTGATACTCTATGATCGTCATTCCCGCATGCTGTGGTTACTGTTACCCTTAACAAAAGATTCCCGAACCATGCCTCTTTTTCCTAAGGATCGGCTACTTTTTCTCCTTCAACAAGGCTCCCAAACCGGCGAGCGCCTTGAAGGTGGAAACCGGCTCTCTATCGTCGCCCGGTGTGGGCTCTTCATACCATTCCCCGCTCATGTCCCGCGCGTGCTCGTTGTCGTGGCAGAAAAGGCAGAGGAGCTCCCAGTTGCTCCCGTCCGGCGGATTGTTACCGTGGTTGTGATCCTTGTGATGGACGGTGAGCTCACGAAGTCTCTTGCCTGAAAATTCGCGTCCGCACCGCCCGCAAATATGCGGGAAAAGCTTGAGTGCCCGCTCCCGATAGGTTTTCTCCAGCTCTGCTCGTGTGTTCTTAGGTGGCATATGTATTCCCTCCAGTCCTCGGCTGAATCCCGGATTCAACAGCCAAGCAATGCTTGCAGCCATTGCTTCAATTCTTCATTGATCGCGTAAACCCCAACTCCCGGCTTCCGCCCACCCTCATGAATGCTCTTGCCGATCAGATCCTCGGGCGCGTCGAGCTTGGCTATCTCTTCCGCATCCCGCATGCTTCTTTGAATGAGAGTAACCTGAAGTGGCTTCTCCCAGTCATAGATTACGAAGTACAATGACTCCTGCCCCGGATACTGAACGAAATCCCCCTTGCGCGACCATCCGGTCCCCCACTCGAGGTAGGTTTCCACGGCTTTTTCGGGTGTCATGTCCCAGTCTATGCGATCAATGATTTCTCTATGGCCCTTCAGTTCTTCCAATCCCCACATGAATGTCTTCTTTCTGAATTAGGTTTATGGTTTCGAGCTGCATCCGTTGGACACGGACAGGGATAGTCCCATGCTCGTCTACCTTTCTTTCTTAATCATTTTGACGATTGCAGGGATGAAAAAAGAAAAAACAAAGAGCCCCAAAGCGAACAATACCCAGGATGAGAGAAGGCGGCTCCAGTCTCCGGAGGCCCAGATCTCCTTAATGGTTCCGATGAAAAATGTGAAGACAAATGTACCGACCAGAATTCCCAGGGCAGTACCCCAGAAGTAGTCCAAAAAGCGCACGCTGGTAAGCCCCATGCCGAAGTTCAACACTGTAAAGGGAAAATAGATGAGCCTCAGGTAGAGGACCGTCGCAAAGCCGTTTCGCTCTATGCCCTCATCATATTTCTTGAGTCTGTCGCCCACCAGGGAGGCAGCAAAATCCCTCCCCAAGGTTCGTCCTATCAGGAAAGCACCGCTCGCTCCGGCCATGGCTCCGATCCACACATAGAGAAATCCCCAGTAGGGTCCGAAAATGGCCGCCCCAAGACCAGTCAGCAGAGTGCCGGGAACGAAAAGACAAATTCCCAGCGCGTAGACCAGCACAAAAACAAGAGGCGCCCATAAACCTGCCGCATCCAGGAAATGGCCGAGAGCCTCGGGGGTAAGATAAGTCAGCACGGGAGTAAAACGAACCAGGACGATGGCTGCAACGATAAAAACGCCCAGGAGCAACGCCTTCATAAGTGCTTTACCGAGGCTCTTCCGATCCTTTTCGACAGCGGTTTGCATTTATCGATTCCCTTTTTGTTTATCGAGGCGCCCTTGAGCGCATTTGAAGAAGAGGAGGCCTCATCGCTTTCAAGGCTCGAAATGACCAGTGGTGCTAGTTTCATAGGCTGAGCTCAGCATGGGTAGCTGGATGAAACCATCTTCATCGGATTTGAAGCCATGCCATTTCCGCTCATGCCGAGGTATCGAAGCATGGCCGAAACGATGATCATGTCCCCTTGCCGGCATGGGTTTTACCAGCACAGGATAAGCTCGAAATCATGAAAAACTAGCACCACTGATTTGTACCTGAGCTTCATTTCTTCACCTCTATGTCCGTTCTTTTCTTCGTGTCTTTCACGCTCTTCGTATCGGCAAAAAAGCGAAGATATGCCCGTGATATGAGGGATCTCAAGGCATCGAGAAAGGCTTGGCCTTATGTTTCAATGTCTGTTATACTGGAAGTTGTTCAAGATGGCAATCGGATGACATACTTGCCTTTCCTTAAATTGATGCTCACCGCACTCCGGGCGAGCTTCCTCGAGGTTAGAATACCCTCGGGAGCCGAGGCTCGGTACTTCCAAATTGCGTCCTTCACAGGGAGGGGATCAGCAGACTCAGGTTGCTTATTTGAGGCAACAAAACAGCACAGACGGGAGACTGATAATGGCACAGATGCCGCATGCATCGATAAAAGACTTGCTTTCGACCGGGTACTTCTTTGAAGATCTGAAGAATTACTCTCAGTCTACTGAAATAGACCTTCCCTCTTACAGCAGGGATTTTCTGCTGCCATATCTAATCAGGACATCGGTAACATACGAAGAATCAGGGCAGCCTGATAGGAGCAAGATTCTGAATTTGGCTATCAGGCATCTGTCTGATGTCAATGATGAGGAAATGTCCGATTCCATTTTCGAGCTGAAAAAGGTAGCCGCATCAGAAATAGACATCAACGAAAAAGCACTCTATCAAATAGCGCCGCTCGACAAATGCGACCTTTTGTCCTGCCGACAGAAATCAGAATCGGCGAAATCCCTTGCCAAGCTACTGGTGAGTACCATCAGGATGTTCAAGCTTGCCGAGGTTACCGTGAAACGGGAGAAGTCCCCAAAACTGCGTGATTCCACTCCCGAGAGCACAAAGAAAGGCGAGGAGCACTCCGCCGCCCCTGGCATGTAGTGTTGCCGGTTCAGGAAGCATCAGACAAACTTCAAAGCAATGGCTCACACCGCGTAAATCCTGGAGAAAAAAGGGGGGTGCATCTGAAAGACGCAAAGGAGGGCAAATTTCTTGTCTGTGCTCCGGACGTGACGCTCTGTGGGGGACGAAAAAAAATCACACGAAGCTGTGAACGATCCGAAGGAGCTCTTTCATTCGAAAGGGCTTGGCCAGGAAGGCATCCGCTCCCAGCTTGCGGGCATGTCCCTCGTTAGATGGGTCGGCGGATATAAGGATGCATCTCTTGTTCGCAAATTCCTCCTTGATCTTTCTCAGGAGAGAAAATCCGCTCATGCCCGGCATATTCACATCGGAGATAACAATATCCGCGTCGTTGCTCCTTATGTGCTCCCAGGCCTGTGAGGCGCTCGCAAAAGACTGGATATCACTGCTCAATCCCGTCAGACTCAGAGAGATAAGCTCCCTGACGTAGTCTTCGTCCTCAACAACCGCTATGCTCGCATTCTTTTCCATGGCTAATCCCCTGATCCCTTTTCCAGGCAAGACGGAATCCGTGCACCATGTCATTAGTGTTGTGCGGTCTGACTCAACTATCGCTGGAATTGCTCTTCTATTTTTTCGAAGAAAAAAAGGGTCTGAAAATCAGACGAGCGACCTTGTCGCTTCCATAATGGGATGGCAACAAGTTGTCGCTCGCCGTATCAGAACATCGACTGGTGAGGACTATAGCAGAATCAGAGAGAAAGGGAACATTGGTAATTAGGGGTAAAAATATGGAGTCTAAACCAATGTCACCGAAAAGACTGAAGGTAGGAGCGCAGGTTCACTTTCTTAAGCTTGAGACCCAGCTTATTGCGGATGTTGTCTCTGTGAAAGAGGATGGTGGCTTCGGAGCGACTCAATAACTCAGCTATATCCTTGGTTGTTCTGCCTTCGCGAACGAGGTCCGCCACCCGGATCTCCATGGGTGAGAGGCCCAGAAACTCCTGAGACAGCCTCTTGATGAAAGGAGACGTGATCTCGTTCAGATGAGATTCCACAATGTCGAGGTAGGTCGCCTGGGTGGTGCTCAGGCGGCTGTTTTTCATTTTTTCGATATAGGGAGCGAGAAGGGTCTTGACGTTGGACAAAACGGCTTCTTCAAGCTCCTCCTTGTCCACTTCCCGCTGTCTCAGGAGAATTTTCAAGGCGGTGTTGACTTCCTCGAGATGCTGGGTCTTCTCCTGCAATTGGGCGGTGCGCTCCTCGACGCGTCGCTCTAGCTCTTCATAGGCCTGGTGCAAAGCCTCTTCAGCTCGCTTGCGCTCGGTGATGTCCCTGCCCACCGATTGGTATTCGACCACGCGGCCCTGGTCGTCGAAAATTGCCCGGTCGCTTCGCTGCAGCCACCGGATTTCATCATCCGGCTGTATGAGGCGGTGCTCGCCGAACACCACCGGATTTTCTGGGCACAGGAGTGTTATTTGCAACTGAATCCGGCAACGGTCTTCGTCCGGAATGGAAGGCATGAAGAGACGGCCGATGAGCTCTTCCCTCTCCTTGCCGAAGTAGCGGCAGTAGGCCTCATTGATGAAAGTGAGAGTCCCGTCGGGGGCGAAACGGCAGATCAACTCCGTCTGATCCTCGACAACGGCCCGGTAGCGCGCCTCGCTCTTTCGAAGCGCCTCTTCCTGCTGCTTGAGCTTCAATACCGAGCGCACCCGCGCCAGCAGCTCGCCTCTGTTTACCGGCTTTATGATGTAGTCCATGGCTCCGGCTTCGAAGGCCGATTCAAGGCTGTCGAGGTCCGAGGCACTGGTTACCATGATAACGGGAATGGTGTTGAGATGCTCTTTCGCCTTGATCAGACGGCACGCCGCGATGCCGTCCATCTCCGGCATCAGGAGATCCATCAGAATGAGGTCGATATCCGTGTGACGACTCGGGTCGTTCAGCCCAAGATAATCAAAAGCGGCTCCGGGCGATTCCACAAAAACGCTGTCGGCGAATCCTCCGCGCTTCAGGATATGTTGCAGGAGCTTTCCCTGTTGGGGAGAGTCTTCAACTATGAGGATGCTCATCCTGGTGTCCTTCCGTGTTTTGCGGGTTTTGCGGGTATACCACCCGGACGTGCTTCAGATAGTCTGAAAATGTCCGTAGTTGCTTCTCTATTTCCTGAACATTGTGGTCCCTGGCTGCCGTTTCAATTGCCAGGCCGATCCCCGTCAAAAAATGGAAGCCGTAGCCGCCGGCCGCTCCCTTCGTGCTATGGCCCAGTCTGTGTAGCGTCTTGAAATCCCCGGCGGCCAGAGCCTTTTCCATGGCGGCCAGATCTGCCCGGGAATTTTCCAGATAGAAGGGAATCAGCTCTTCCAGGTCCGGGTCCACGAAAACGACATATTCGTCCTCGCTCCTGAGAGGCTCCGTATTTACAGCCAGTCCTTTCTCGACCTCAGCTCCCGGGTCCGCGGATTTCGCGGCTCGATCTTCTTTGTGTCCGGCACCGGCTACCTTCCAGATGACATCGATTAGATCATCCTTCTTGAGCGGTTTGGGCAGATAGTGGGTGCAGCCGACTTCGAGACACTTTTCCCGGTCTTCCTTGAAGGAGTGGGCAGTGAGGGCCACGATGGGCACCGGAAGCACATGGTGCTTCTCTTCCCATTCCCGAATGGCTTTCGTTGCCTGATAGCCGTCCATCACGGGCATTTCCATATCCATGAGGATGAGATCATAGCTTCCGGTCATGAACCTTTCCACGGCTTCTTTTCCGTTTTCGGCAAGGTCGATGGTACAGGGAGTCTTCTTTAGATAAAATTCGATAATCTTGCGGTTGCTCGGATTGTCTTCCACCAGCAGGGCTGCGAGAGGCGGAAGATGCTTCGTCTCGGCGGATGCGTGCCTTAAAGGCCCGCCTACCTTGCTCACCACGCCGGCCGAGACGCCGAGCCTGGCCGTGAAATAGAAGGAAGAGCCCCGGCCGGGCTCGCTTTCCACCCATATGCGCCCCCCCATGAGCTCAACCAGCTTTTTGGAGATGGTCAACCCCAGCCCCGTGCCCCCAAATCTGCGGGTCGTCGAAGAGTCGCCCTGGGTGAAGCTCTCGAAAATGAGCTCCTTTTTGTCGGGGTGGATGCCTATTCCCGTATCGCGGACCCAAAAGAGCAGCGCACCAGGCTCGTGAGCCGAGGGATCAGCTCCCACGTGCACCGTGACTTCACCACGGCTGGTAAACTTGATGGCGTTTCCGATGAGGTTCACCAGGATCTGCCTCAGACGGGTCGGATCGCCCACTCGGTTCACGGGGATATCGGGAGAAACATGGCAGGTGAGCTCGAGACCCTTTTCATGGGCGTGGACCGCGAGGACTTTGCCGACTGTCTCCACTACTTCACAGAGATCCATATCGATCTCTTCAAGCTTGATCCGGCCCGCTTCCACCTTGGACAGGTCAAGAATATCGTTGATTATTACCGACAGGCTCTCTCCGGCCAATCGTGAAATACGCACATATTCCTGTTGTTCCGGAGTGAGGCTCGACTCCCACAGGAGATCCGCCATACCCAGAATGGCGTTGAGGGGCGTTCGGATCTCATGGCTCATACTGGCCAGAAATTCGCTCTTGGCTCGATTGGCGGCATCGGCCTCTTCCTTGGCCAGATTCAGGGCCTCTTCGGCCTGTTTTCGCTCGGTTATATCCTCTACCATGCGAATGCCGAATTGGGGACTGCCCTCGGAGTCCCGCACCAGCGACACCGTCAGGCGTGCCCATAGAGAGCGTCCGTCTTTGCGGATGTAGCGCTTCTCCATCTGGTAGTGATCCCGTTTGCCTTCGGCCATTTCCCGGTAAAGAGCCACATCGGCCCCGGCATCATCGGGATGAGTATAGTCGATGAAGGTCATCTCCAGCAGTTCTTCGCCGCTGTAGCCGAACATCCGCTGCAGGGCCGGGTTGCTTTCGACGAACCGCCCCTTCATGTCCACCAAGGCAATACCGATGGCGGCTCCCTCGAAAATCGCTCCCAGACGGGCGCTAACCTTCTGAATCTGCCTGAGGTAAGCCTGTTCCATGTCCCGCATCCGCTTGCTGGCCAGCGAAGCGTTGACGCGTGCGTGAAGAAGCACCGGGTCGAAAGGCTTGGGAAGATAGTCCGCCGCCCCCATCTCGATGCAGCGTATCACGCTTCCCATATCGTCTAACGCCGAAATGACGATGATGGGAATATGGCGCAGCTCGGGATCGCTTTTTATCGTTTCGAGAGCTTGATAGCCGTCCATCTCGGGCATGAGCAGGTCGAGCAGAACTACGTCGAAGGGCTGGGTCTGCAACATCTTCAGAGCCTGCCGTCCATCTTCGGCCGCCTGGCAGGCATAGCCCGCTTCTTCAAGACTGGTGATGAGCACTGTACGACTCATCCTATCGTCATCGACCACCAGCACGGTCCCGGCATTGGTTGTCATCGGGTGACCTCCTTCGTGAAACGACCGGGTAAGGCCTTCTAACTCCAGACTAAAAGAATGACAATTACTCGAGCAAAGCTCTCTGGACATTTCCAGTCGCAGTGCCGTCATTCGGGCTTTCGCCCATTAGCGTTGACTTCAAGGACATATAGGACACAAAGGACATATAGGACAAGAGAGGCGCGAAGAGTACCAATCATCCGGAGTGTTGTTTCGTTCCTTCTGCGTGTAATTCCTTCTTTTCGCGCCTTTTGTGTCTTATGTCCTTTATGTCCTTTATGTCCTTTATGTCCTTTATGTCCTTTATGTCCTTTATGTCCTTTATGTCCTTTTGCTCTCGTGAGCGGCTATCACCCCGGAATCTCAAGTTAGCGCCATGTGCCTTTTTCGGAACGATGTCCGCACCTAATAAGCTCCTTCCCGGCTACCCACCATGGAAACAGAAAGGATGTCCGTGGGGCACCCAAGAACCCGAAAGTCCGGAGGTCCCGGAGGAGGTCCCGGAGGAGGCCCGAACGGAGGCGCAAATGGAGGTGCGAAGGGAGGCCCTGAAGGAGGTCCAGAAGGGGGACCGGACGGAGGGCCAGGAGGGCCTGAAGGGGGACCGGACGGTTCGCGATACTTAGAAGGATGGTCGGGGTGCTTCGGGTGTTTCGGGTGTTTCGGGTGTTTCGGATGGTCAGGATGCCGCGACGGATTCCCGGGAGGCTCCGAGGGAGATCCCGGCCCCCCGTAATAATCGTCGGAGCCGGGAGGGCCTTGAGGCTGACAGAAGCCTGCTCCTGAAAAGAACACGATGATGAGCACTATCATGATGCCTGCAAACGGTTTCTTCATTTTTCTTTTCTCCTTTCCTTCTGATACAGGGTGGAAGTGGAAATAGCCGAGTAAGGAACGCGCGCTCCACAATGTTATTGGGCCTGCGGTATGATACGCGGTCGCTTATGAGATCGCCCCCAAACGGTTTTACGGCAAAAAGGGCGAACCCGACCCCGTCCTTTTGCAAGGCCGCATGGAACGTCATTTCTTCTCGCGGCTGTTTTTATAGCATGTAACAGCGACAACCGAAACCCGCATTTTCCCGAATGAATGCAGGCTGCCGCATAGCAGGCTCCAGATCCGGAATAGAGAGTGCCAGGGGAGGGAATAGTAAGCATCTGTACCCACCTGGACAACAAAACTGGTAATGCTCGGTCGAATGACTTAAAATGAAAGCGATAGTTTGTTGCGAGATCCCCGGAACGGCCGGATAGACTCGTGAGCGTTTCATGGATTTGATTCCGCTGTACCTTGATCGAAACGGGACCCCGACATGTCGATGAAAGACCTTCCATCTTTCCTGCGTGGCAATGAAAAGGAAGCCCTGCTGGATATCTATGTCCAGCCCAAGGCCAGCAGGAACGAACTGGTGGGGGCTCATCAAGGCAGCCTCAAAATCCGTCTCACGGCGCCGCCCGTCGAGGGAGAAGCAAACAAGGAATGTGTCAAGTTTCTTGCCAAGGTTTTCGGAATTCCCAAATCCAATGTCGAGCTCGTCCAGGGACATAAATCCCGCCAAAAGACACTCATCTTTCATGGAGCTTCCCCCGAAGCCCTTCAGGCCGTACTGAGAGAAAAAGGCGTACTCTGAGCTATACTTCAAACGGGCACAATGTGCGCTCTTGTGTTCACCGCAGAGACGCCGAGGGCGCAGAGAAAACGCAGAGAAGTTTTATAAGAATTTCAACACTTCAACAATTCTCTGCGTCCTCTGCGTCTCTGCGGTGAACACAAGAGCGCACATTATGACCGTTCAAAATATATCTATGCACTCGGTGTTTTCTGTCCGGTAACGTCATTGAAATCGTTCCTGCAAATACTTATTGAGAGTTACAGGAAAATGGGCAAAGTTCTCCAAGGTTGTTATTGGCTTGTGCAATAGATCATAAACAGATTCAACAGATCCTGATTCGATGTGACGAGCTTTACAAGGAGATAACCATGCGAGAAGTGGTAATTGTCAGTGCGGTGCGAACCCCGCTGGGCAAGTTCAACGGCAGTTTGAGCACGACCGGGGCGACGAAGCTGGGCAGTATCGTAGTCGAGGAAGCAATTCGGCGGGCCGGCATCGCCAAGGCGGATGTGAACGAAATAATCATGGGAATGGTGCTGCCGTGCGGCTACGGCCAGAACCCCGCCAAGCAGGCGGCGGTTCAGGCCGGGATGCCGTGGGAAGCCGAATGCATGACCATCAACAAGATGTGCGGGTCCGGTTTGAAATCAGTTATGTTGGCAGCTCAGGCCATTCAGGTGGGAGATGCGGACGTGGTGGTGGCCGGTGGGATGGAAAACATGAGCATGGCTCCATACTACCTCGAAAAAGCCCGTTTCGGGTACCGGATGGGCGATGGAACGCTCCATGACCACCTGATCCACGATGGACTCTGGGACATAGTGAACGATTTCCACATGGGCATCTCCAACGAGCTTTGCTCGGAGAAATACCATGTCACAAGAGAAGATCAGGACCTCTACGCGGAGGAATCCTACAGGCGGGCGGTGGAGGCCCAGAGAACGGGTAAATTCAAAGACGAGATCGTTCCAGTAGAGCTTCCTTCGCGCAAGGGGCAGCCTCCGGCGTTGTTCAGCGAGGATGAGTCTCCCAAGGAAACCCCTTATGAAGTTCTGGCGAAGATGAAGCCTGCCTTCAAAAAAGATGGCCTCACCACGGCGGGCAACGCCTCCATCATAAGCGACGGCGCCGCCGCCGTAGTGGTGATGGCCCGCGAAAAGGCCGAAGCCCTGGGATGCAGCATCATGGCCACCGTGGGTGCTCAGGCTGCGGCGGGCATCGATATGAAATACATCCTGGTCTCCCCCATCCTGGCCATTCCCAAATCCCTCAAGAAGGAAGGCATCGGTATCGACGACGTGGACCTCATCGAGATCAACGAAGCCTTCAGTGGATCGACCGTCGCCGTGATGCGCGAGCTCAAGCTCGACCCCGCCAAAGTGAACGTGAACGGCGGCAGCGTGGCCCTCGGCCACCCCGTCGGCGCGAGCGGCTGCCGGATACTTGCCACCTTGCTCTACGAAATGATCCGTCAGAACAAGAAGACCGGCGTAGCGTCTCTGTGCCTGGGGGGCGGTGAAGGCGTCTCCCTGGTGGTCAAACGGTAGGGCTCTGAAGGTGGAAAGCGGGAACGGTTCGAGGCCCGCGGACAGCGGAGCATCGAGTGAAAGGAGAGAAAAGCACGGTGGAAATCAAGACCTTCGGTGTCGTCGGTGCGGGGCAGATGGGGAACGGAATCGCTCAAACGGCGGCCATGAGCGGCCTTAGAGTCGTAATGAACGACGTTAACGATGATTTCGTCAGGCGTGGACTTGACAATATCTCCAAGATCTTGAGCGGGAGCGTGAAGAAGGGGAAGATAAGCGGCGCGGAGAAGGACGCCGTGATTGAGCGCATCAAAACAAGCGTGAACATCGAGGATATGTCCGTGTGCGACTACGTGGTGGAAGCCGCAACGGAAAATGAGCCCATAAAGTTTAAGATCTTCAAGGATCTAGATACTATTTGCCCTCCCCACGCCATTCTCGCCACGAACACGTCATCGATCCCGATCGGCCGCGTGGCAGCTCATACGAAGCGGACCGACAAGGTCATCGGCATGCATTTCATGAATCCCGTACCGGTCATGAAGCTGGTAGAAGTCATTCGCGCCCTTGCCACGTCGGATGAAACCTTCAAGCTTACCCGGGATCTCGCCGTCAAGTTCGGAAAAACTCCCGCGGAATCCGCCGATTATCCGGGATTTATCGCAAATCGGATTCTGATGCCCATGATCAACGAAGCCGTGTACTGCCTGTATCATGGCGTGGGCACCAGGGAAGACATCGATACGGTCATGAAGCTGGGAATGAACCACCCCATGGGCCCCCTCGCCCTTGCGGACCTGATCGGCCTGGATACCTGCCTCGCCATTATGGAGACTCTTTTTGACGGCTTTTGTGATTCCAAGTACCGTCCTTGCCCGCTTCTGCGCAAATACGTGGAGGCCGGCCGGCTGGGACGCAAGACGGGGCGCGGATTCTACGAATACTGACAGGGACGGGATGCGATGGATTTCGATCTCACTGAAGAACAGAAGATCATCCGGGATACGGCTGCAAGCTTTGCCCGCCAGGAGCTCGAGCCCGTGGCGAGGGAGCTGGATGAGACGAAAAATCGTGAAATTCTGAAGGGTAATCTCAAGAAGCTGGCCGAGCTCGGCTTCATGGGAATCAATGTCGATCCTGAATATGGAGGCACCGGCGCCGGCGCCGTGGCTTTTTCCCTGGCCATGACGGAGCTGGGACGAGCCTGTGCATCGACGACGGTGACCACCTCGGTGACCAACATGGTGGCGGAGGTGATCCAGACCGTCGGAACGGAGGAGCAGAAGCGAAAATACGCTCCTCTCCTCTGCAGTGGGGAATATGCGGCTGGAAGCTTCGCGCTCACGGAAGCCTGCGCCGGCTCGGACCCCGCGGCCATTCGCACAACCGCCGTTGCGGACGGCGATCACTGGGTGCTGAACGGCAGCAAGATCTTCATCAGCAGCGCCGAGTACGCCGGCTTGTTCGTGGTATGGGCGGTGACGGACAGGGATGCCCGAAAAGGGAAAGGCATCAGCGCCTTTCTCGTGGAGCCCTCCTTTCCCGGCTTCATCGTGGGAAAGGATGAAGAGAAGCTCGGCCAGCGAGGCTCTTCCACCAATGAGCTCCTGCTTCAAGACTGCCGCGCTCCCGGGGAGAGCTTGCTGGGAAAGTTGAACGACGGCTTTCGCATAGCTGTTGCGGAGCTGGCCGGCGGCCGCATAGGAATCGGCTCCATGGCTCTTGGTATCGGCCTCGCCGCCATGGATTTCGCCACGAGCTACGCCGGTGAGCGTGTCCAGTTCGACGAGCCCATCTCGACGTTCCAGGCAATCCAGTGGATGATCGCCGACAATTACACGCGACTCGAGGCCGCCCGGTTGCTCCTGCTTCGAGCCGCCTTCGTCAAGGATCAGGGCAAGCCTTACGCCAGGGAAGCCTCCATGGCCAAGCTCCACGCCACCGAAGCCGCCGTCAGGGCCTGCCATGACGCCCTCCAGATCCTGGGAGGTTACGGGTATACGCACGATTTCCCCATCGAGCGCTACTACCGCGATGTTCGTGTCACAACCATTTACGAGGGAACAAGCGAAATCCAGCGCCTCATCGTTGCGCGGGAATTGTTGAAGCGGTAGCGGAAGAATTCGTTTTGAGCTTCTAGCTTCCCGGAAGTCACCTCAATACTTTGAATCTCACATATCCAGGGTTGGTGACCATTGTCAGAACATAACAGGGAACAAGATCGATCAATCATAACAGGCGCGGCCAAATCGCACTCCGGTGATTTGGGAACGGTGGTGGCGGCTCGGGCGGTGCTCGATCACGATGGACATGTACCCTGGTACAGGCGCTTTTTGCCCTTTCTGGGACCGGCTTTCGTGGCGGCGGTCGCTTATATCGACCCAGGGAACTTTGCGACCAACATCCAGGGGGGAGCCCAATTCGGATATACGCTGCTCTGGGTGATTATCGCGAGCAACCTGATGGCCATGCTGATCCAGATCCTCTCGGCGAAGCTCGGAATAGCCTCGGGAAGGAATCTCGCGGAATTATGCCGGGAGAGGTTTCCCGCGCCGGTTGTCTGGGGGATGTGGGTTCTGATGGAGGGCGTGGCCATGGCAACGGATCTGGCGGAGTTTCTGGGTGCGGCTCTCGGCTTTTTCCTGCTCTTCCATATCCCGATGGTCTGGGCCGGGTTTCTTACGGCGCTCGTAACCTTCCTCATCCTCGGGCTCGAACGCTATGGATTTCGTCCCCTCGAGGCCGTGATCAGCATCTTGATCGGAGTGGTAGCCGTGTGCTACCTAGTCGAGATGATCATCGGGCGGCCCGATTGGGGGGAGATTGCGCGTGCCGCCTTCACGCCGAGCTTTTCCGGAAGTGAGAGTGTTCTTTTGGCCGCGGGCATTCTGGGAGCGACGGTCATGCCTCACGTCATTTTTCTCCACTCGGCCCTGACACAGGGGCGGATTGTGGTGCGGGATCCCGAGAAGCTTCGCAGGCTCTTTCACTTCGAAATCGCCGACGTGATCATTGCAATGAGCGTGGCTGGGGCGGTGAACGGAGCGATGCTCATCATGGCGGCTTCCACGTTTTTTTCTCAAGGCATGCACGAAGTGGGGAGCATCGAAGAAGCGTACCGCACGCTCACACCCCTCCTGGGGCGCGCGGCAAGTGACGTCTTCGGTGTATCGCTTCTTGCGGCCGGCCTGTCTTCATCCACCGTGGGCACCATGTCCGGTCAGGTCATCATGCAGGGATTTCTGCATTATCATATTCCCGTGTGGGTGAGGCGCCTGGCCACTATGCTGCCTTCCCTGGTTGTGATCGCCATGGGGCTCGACCCGACACGAACCCTGGTGATCAGCCAGGTAGTGCTGAGCTTCGGGCTGCCCTTCGCCGTCGTTCCCCTGGTCATGTTCACTAGCGACGCAGGGATCATGGGGCCTCTGGTCAATCTGCGCATCACAAACATTGTCAGTAGAATTGTTGCGGGATCGATAATCTCACTCAACATCTATCTGCTCTACACCCTTGTAACGGGTTAAAGAAAGCCAAGAACATGTTTCGACGTCTCCTGGTTCCCCTGGATGGGTCGCGGCTGGCCGAAGCGGTACTCCCCGTGGTACGAAGGATGGCCGAAGTCGTGCCGTGCAGGATTACACTGCTGCACGTCATCGAGAAGAGGCCACCGAGCAGTATCCACGGCGACGTTCATCTGCACGATTCGCAAAGCGCCGAAGTGTATCTCGCCTCTATTTCCCAAAGACTGAAAGAAGCCGGGCTGGAAGTCGATACGCACGTGCATACGGTCCCTCAGGGGGATATTCCCGGATGCATCGCGGAACACGCCGGAGAGCTCGAACAGGACCTGATCGTTTTGTGCACTCACGGTGCCGGAGGCGTACGGCGCTTCGTCTTCGGAAGCAACGCCGAACAGGTTCTGACGCACGGGGCAGCCCCTGTTCTGTTCATCCACGCCAAAGAACAGGTTGTCGATAAATGGTCCGGTCCGCGGCGCATCCTGGTCCTGTTGGACAATACACCCGCCACTGTGCCCGCGCTGAAGATCGGTGCGGCCCTGGCCGAGCTCGCGCAAGCGAGGCTCTATCTCCTGGCCGTTGTGCCCACGTTGAGCAGCATGAGCGCCGAGCAGGCGGTGAGCGGCCGGATGATCCCGCATCTGACGCGGCACGTCCTGGATTTGGCAGCGGAAGAGGCGGCTGCCTACCTGCAAGATGAAGTGGACGACCTTATGGGGCAGGGAATACCGGTCAGCGGACGGATCGAGCGCGGAAGCGCGGCAGCCGGGGTGGAAAGGGTGGCCGGTGAGATCGAGGCCGATCTGGTCATCATCGCTTCGCGCGGCCTCGCGGGGCTCAGCGCATTATGGGCCGACGCCATCACACGTAAAGTCTCGGCGGTTTATGACGGAGTATTGTTGCTGATCCCGAGAGCGGAGATGTAATTCATCTCACCGCGGAGAACGCAAAGACAGCAGAAAAAAAATCGGAAAATAATCCCGTTGCTGCGATCTCTGCGGTGAGTGAAGCCCGAACAGGTCCACATCCCACGTCGAAGCCCGATTTTCAATATCCCTGAACTGAGCGGCTGCCTTTATGAAGCATCCTCCCAATGCGGAGGGAAAGGCGGCGAAGCCTCCATAGATGTTGTTTTTCCGGCACGGGTAGTGCGTCTTGTGTTGAAAAAGAAAACTTTGCAACACTTGCCGCGTCAACGAAAACCACTATAATCGCTCGCCGGGAAAAACCACACTCCCCCTGATCTCTCTAAAGATATTGCGGGCCTTCCATCCGGACACTGTTCAGGAACACCTTCTACGGGCTGCGCTTACACGGCTTGCTTCTTGCGCGCCCGCCTGGTTACCTTGACCTCTTTCTGCTCTTCCACTTGAGGAGCCTCAGGTGGCATCTCTTGTTCCATAACTACAACTTCGGCGATTTCGGCAACCTCTACCGCCTCTACCGCCTCGGCAGCTTCGGCAGCTTCGGCAGCCTCTGCCTCCTCCGCCTCCATTTTCTTCGCCTTTCGTGCTTCCTGGTACTTTACCAGGTTCTCGGGCAATCCCCGCTTCTTGGCTGCCTTGCTGCGCGCACGCGAAAGCACTTTTGCCGACAGGGACTGTTTCAGCGGGAACCCCCACTTTCTCTTGTACTCGCGCGGACTCAACTCGTGAGCAGCCAGATGCTTGGTGGTCAACTGCCTCATCTCGGCACCGCACTCCAGACAAATGATCTTGTCTTCCTGGACCGATTCCTTGGGATCGATCTTCTCAGGGGCCGCTTCTTCGGCAGCCTGGGCGGAAGGAGCCGTCAGATCCAGCAGTGTTCCTCCCTCTTCGGCTCTTTGCATCTTCTGCAGGGTAACAAAAGTCTTTGCCAGAGCCAATTCCACATCATCAGGACCCATCTGGCTTACAGATGCCTGAGCATGGATAATCTCGGCAGCAATTTCCAATAGCTTTTTCGTCATAGGTAACCTCCATCATGAGTGTAAGATCGTTAATTCTTCCTGGGAGCTCGTAAGCATAATATTTATAAATTTTCCCGGCCCTTTCGACGATCTGATTATCTATAATTCTGCACATAAGTCAATATATAGAGGCAAAAAAAAATAAGGTAAGATGAAAAAATATGAAGACTAGAGTGAAAAGCAGGAAAAGGGATGCGAGGGTAAAACATTCTCCGCGGCGTCTATGCTGTGAGTGGCTGTTGGAGCCGTAGGGTAAGCGGGTGGAAAGGAACTGTTGTCTTAGGATTCGGTGTGACACCACGGCGTGACCATCTACACTGATCATGGCAAATCTATGCAGTAATCTCTCCTCTCCAAGCAATAGTCTATCGCATCCTACCTCTCAGCCATCTCCCTTTCGCTCTCACTTTCTTCCCCCTTGCCATCCTTCTTATAATCCTATATACGTTACAGGCCTTTCGGAGGATAGAGCACGTATGCATTTCAAGCAAATCGGTCTGCGCACCAAAATATTCGTAGCCTTGGGCTCTCTGGTTTTGATGACCCTGCTGGGTGCTTCGGTGACCATGGGGCTGATGTATCGCATAGGAGCCATCCTCGCCGCTCAAATCGATACCAACATGGTTGCTCTGAACGTGGCGGAGGAGCTGGAAACCTCTCTTGTCATGCAAAAGGGATTTCTGACCTACTATTTTTTAGATAGTGATCCCGAATGGTTAGAACAACTAAATCAACACCGCCATACCTTCGAGGATTGGTTGAAGAAGGCCAGGGAAACTTCCTATACGGAGGAACAACGTGAAATACTCAACGATATCGAATCCAGGTACATCCGCTATGGCTACTCCAGAGATCAGGTGATCGGCCTCTATGAAGCAGGGGAAAAAGATGCCGGATTCAAGCTTCACAGGGAAATACGCAGCCAGTTCTTTGCCGTGCGGAATCTTTGCGAGCGCTACAGAGAGGTACACAAACAAAGCATAATCCAGGGGCGAGAGGAAATTCACTCACAAATCCATTTGATCAATATGCTGGCGATTATCGCCGTCCCCGGCTCTTTGCTGCTTGGAGTGATGCTGGTCTATGTCCTCCTTGGCCAGGTACTGGGACCTATTCGGCAGTTGGCCATGGGAACGGGTACCCTTACCCCGGATTCCCCTGTAGTGGACGAAGTGCAAGCCCTCACTCACCGTGTCCACAGCCTCATGGAAGACGTGGATCAGACTCAAACGCAACTACAATTGAGCCGAGAGCACCTTCTGCAGTCGGAGAAGCTGGCCCTGGTGGGAAAACTGGCCGCCGGAGTGGCCCACACCATCCGCAATCCTTTGACTTCGGTCAAGATGCGGCTTTTTTCGATGGAGCGCACTCTTCACCTCTCTCCTACCGAAAAGGATGATTTCGAGGTAATCTCAGAGGAAATCCGGCATATTGACACCATCGTGCGCAATTTTCTCGAGTTCTCCCGGCGTCCAAAGCTAAAGATACAGAGAATCAGCCCTTCCGAGGTCGTAGATATGGCAATCCAGCTTCTTCGGCACCGTCTCGAATCCTATGGAGTGGGTGTGGAGCTCTATCGGCAGCGGCATCTGCCCGAGATCGACGTGGACCCCGAGCAACTGAAGGAGGTTCTGGTCAACCTGGTTGTCAATGCCTGCGAAGCCATGCCGGAGGGTGGTAAGATCATAATCAGGGAGGAAGAAGGGTTTTCGGAGTCTCTTGGCCGTGTGGTTGTGGTGCGGGTGAGCGACAACGGACCGGGGGTGCCCGAGGCGATCCAGGATAAGGTATTTCAGCCGTTTTTCAGCACCAAGGAAGAGGGTACGGGGCTAGGATTGAGCATTGCCAAACGGATCATCGAGGATCATCAGGGTTGCCTGAGCTTACGATCACGGGAAGGCAAAGGCACTGCTTTTACTATAACTCTACCCTCGAGGGAGGATGGAGCTTGGCTACGATCCTGATTGTAGATGACGATGCCCAGTTGAGGCAGAGCTTTGACAAGCTCTTGAGCCAGGAAGGGCATTCCGTGCGAACGGCCTCGAGCGGAGAAGCCGGCATCGCCATGGTCCGGGCTCATGCCTTCGATTTGCTCATCATGGACGTGCGCCTTCCGGGCATGAGCGGCCTTGAAGCCTTTAGCGCAATCCGGGAATTGGAGCCCAAGCTCCCGGTCATCATCATGACGGCCTTCGGCACTACCGAGACCGCCATAGAAGCCATCAAGATGGGAGCCTTCGATTACGTCCTCAAGCCCTTCGACATCCCTGAAATCCTGACGCTCATAGATCAGGCCATCGAGGCGGGCCGGTTCATGCGCTCGCGCGTCGAAATGGACGTTGTCCCCGAAACGGCCTCCCTGGAAGTCATCGTAGGCAGAAGCAAGCCCATGCAGGAAGTCTACAAGGCCATCGGCCGGGTGGCCTCCACGGACGCCACCGTGCTCATCCGCGGCGAATCCGGCACGGGCAAGGAACTGGCGGCCCGCGCCATCTACCAGCACAGTCTGCGCGCCGACAAGCCCTTTCTGGTGATCAACTGCGTGGCCATTCCCGAAACACTCCTCGAAAGCGAGCTCTTCGGATACGAGAAAGGGGCGTTCACGGGGGCCGTCAGCCGCCGAGTGGGAAGGATCGAGCAGGCTCACGGCGGAACGGTGCTCCTGGATGAAATCGGGGATATGCCCTTCGGCATTCAATCCAAGATCCTGCGCCTGCTCCAGGAAAGAAGCATCGAGCGCCTTGGCGGACGGGAGACCATCCCCGTGGACGTGCGCATCATTGGAGCGACAAATCGAGACCTCGAAGCCTCTCTGACCGAAGGGCGTTTCCGCGAGGACCTCTACTACAGGCTCAAGGTGGTTACCCTCTGGCTTCCTCCGCTACGCGACCGCACGGGAGATATTCCGCTTCTGGCCGACTATTTCCTGGCACGCTTCGCGCGGGAAATGGATATGAACAATCCGGGGATTACCGAAATGGCCAAAGCCATGCTCGGCGTCCATTCCTGGCCCGGCAACGTTCGGGAGCTTGCAAACACGCTGCAAAAGGCCCTGATTTTCAGCCGTGGCTGCCCTCTCGGCCCGGAAGACATAACCCGGGCCATCGGAGGCGAAAGTCCGGCCAGAAACGCCGAAACCGATGCCTCGAGCGAGGCGATTCGCCAATGGATACACCAAACACTGGCCGTCGAGGGCGGAGAGAACATGTTCGATGCCTTCATGGATCGCTTCGCCAGCATGATCATCACCGAAGCCCTCAACCTCACCGGAGGCAACCGCACGCGCGCAGCCAAGCTCCTCGGCCTCTCCCGCCCTACTCTCCAGTCCAAGATCGAAAAATTCCGCCTCAAGCTCGAAACATCGGTGCAGAGCGATTCACAGTGAAAAATGAAGAGTGAGGAAACAAAATGATCGTCATCGGAGTGGATACAGGCGGAACGTTCACTGACTTCATTTACAAGAAAGGTGACGCCTGGAGCGTCTACAAGCGGCTCTCCACGCCCGCCAATCCGGCGCGGGCCGTGCTGGAAGGATTGCGGCAAATCGGCGGGAAAGACCCCAGACAAATAGTACATGGCTCAACCGTTGCTACGAATGCCCTTCTCGAGCGCAAGGGCGTAAAGACCGTTCTCATCACCAACAGGGGCTTCGAAGACATTATCGAGATCGGAAGGCAGAACCGCACCAGGTTGTATGATCCGGCCTACAGAAAGGAGCCGCCCATCGTTCCGGCAAGTCTGCGCTTTGGAGTGCGTGGAAGGATTTTGTGTACAGGGGAAATATTGGAAGACCTGAATGCCGATGACGTTCAGGACGTCCTGGAAAAGATCCGGAAAGAAGGCGCGGAATCGATAGCCGTCTGTTTGCTCTTTTCTTTCGTAAATCCTGCTCATGAAAAAGAAGTGGAAAGGCTGCTCCGGGAACGGGATGCCGTGCCGGTGTCCCTGTCTCACGAGGTCCTGTCGGAATTCAGGGAGTACGAGCGTACTTCGACCACCCTCATCAATGCCTATGTATCGCCTATCATGAAGCACTACATCTCCTGTCTGAGCGATTCCCTCGGCCGGGGAGACAATCTGCGCATCATGCAGTCGAACGGCGGCTGTATTTCGGCGCAAAAAGCCATGAGCGAATCGGTACGAACTATTCTGTCGGGGCCGGCCGGAGGGGTCGTGGGTGCGTTTGAAATCGGGAAAATGGCGGGCTTTGAAAAGCTCATCGCCTTCGATATGGGAGGGACGTCCACCGACGTTTCTCTTTTAGACGGCAAGCTTCCTTTCACCTTGGAGTCTACCGTTGCCGGCTACCCGGTCAAGGTTCCCATGATCGATATCCATACCGTCGGTGCGGGCGGCGGCTCCATTGCCTCCATCAACGCCGGAGGAGCCCTCAAAGTGGGTCCCGAGAGCGCGGGCGCCGACCCCGGACCCGTTTGCCATGGAAAAGGCCGGCGCATCACGGTTACCGACGCCAACCTGTATTTGGGAAGGCTGGTCCCCGAAACCTTCCTGGGAGGACAGATGAGGCTTCGGGTGGAACGGCTCGAAGCCCATTTCAGGAAGATGTCCGAAGAATTGCAGCTCAGCCCCGTCGAGCTGGCGGAAGGGATTCTGTCCGTTGCCAATGCCACCATGGAGAGGGCTATCCGCGTCATTTCAGTGGAAAGAGGCCACGACCCGCGGGAATTCACGCTCTTGTCCTTCGGAGGCGCCGGTGGCCTTCACGCTGCCTTTCTGGCGAAGCTGCTCGACATTCCCCGTGTGCTCGTTCCACAAAATCCGGGCATTCTCTCCGCCATCGGGATGCTCCTGGCCGACGTCGTGAAGGACTACTCGCTCACCGTCATGCTCAAGGAAACCGACATGGACAAAGGACGTCTCCTGGAAATGTTTCGTCCCCTGGAGACGAGAGGCACCGCGGATCTGGCTTCAGAGGGCATCGGGATCGAGCATGTCGTTCTCGATAAATACCTGGACATGCGCTACCAGGGCCAGTCCTATGAAATCATCGTCCCCGTGGGCGATGATTCCCATGAAGATTACGTGGAAAGCTTCCATCGAGCCCATGAGAATATGTACGGGTACAGAAATACCGGCAAGATAGTGGAAATTGTGAATATACGCCTGAGAGGAAGAGGCTTCCCGGAGAAGCCGGCCTTCAAGAAGATTGAGTCAGGCACTCCTATCCCACCTGATGATGCGTTTATGAGCGAAAGGGACGTTATATTCGATTCGATACCTTTGAAGGCAAAAGTCCTGGATCGAAGCAGGCTCATGGGTGGTAACACCCTGAGAGGTCCTGCTATCGTAACCGAATATTCTTCTACGATTATCATTCCTCCCTTTGCTGAAGTTATCGTGGACGCCTATGGCAATTTGATTATCGATGTGAAGTGAGCGATCCTGCTGATGGTGAATTCAATGAATGTAAATCCGATTTTGCTTGAAGTATTCAAGAACAGGTTTTCTTCCATCGCCGAGGAGATGGGTGTGACGTTGAACCGAACGGCGTTCTCCCCCAACATCAAGGAAAGAAGAGATTTTTCCTGCGCGGTCTTCGACGCGCAAGGCGATATGATCGCTCAGGCGGCACATATTCCCGTGCATCTCGGGTCTATGCCCCTGTCCGTCCGGGCCGCCATCGATAGCACGGACGGCTTTGAGGATGGGGATATGGTCGTCCTGAACGATCCGTTCAAAGGAGGAACTCATCTGCCCGACATAACGATTGTCGCCCCCGTTTTTGCCGGCGAGGAAAAGCCGGCCTTCTACGTCGCCAATCGGGCACATCATGCGGATGTCGGAGGAATGGCGTCCGGGTCCATGCCTCTTTCCACTTCCATCTTTCAGGAAGGTATCATCATCCCGCCCCTCAAGCTCGTGGAAAAGGGTAAGACAGATCGGAAGCTCATGAGCTTCTTCCTCAACAACGTGAGAACACCCGCCGAGAGGGAAGGTGACTTCGCAGCCCAGATTATGGCCAACCTGACTGGCATCCGCAGGGTCCGGGAGCTGTTGGCAAAATACGACCCGCGTGTTGTCGCCTTCTATGCCGGGAGCCTCGTCGATTACGCCGAAAGAGCCACCCGTAAGGCTATCGAAGGCATTCCGGACGGAGTCTACACTTTCGAGGACTACCTGGATGATGACGGGCTGGGAAACGAGCGCATCAGGATCAAAGTCGTAATCGAGATCCGGGGAGGGGAAGCGAGCCTCGATTTCAGCGAATCGGATGATCAGGCGGCGGGAAGCATCAACGCCGTCCGGGCGATTACACTTTCCGCCGTTCTATACGTTTTCAGAACACTCGTCGAGGAAGACATCCCCACCAACGCAGGCTGCCTCAGGCCTCTCGAGATAGTCACGCGGCCGGGGACCGTGGTGGACGCCCGCTTTCCCGCCGCGGTTGCGGCAGGCAACGTGGAGACGTCTCAGCGGCTGGTGGATGTCATTCTGGGAGCCCTTGCCCGGGCGCTGCCGGAAATCATCCCGGCGGCGAGCCAGGGGACAATGAACAACCTCACCATCGGCGGTATCGACGGTCGAGCGCAAAAGCCTTTTGCCTACTATGAAACCATAGCGGGCGGCATGGGTGCCACCGCTGCGAGCCATGGAGAAAGCGCCGTCCATTCCCACATGACCAACACCCTGAACACCCCCATAGAAGCCCTCGAATATGCCTACCCTTTCCTGGTTACAGAATATTCCGTCAGGAAGGGAACGGGAGGCGCGGGCCTTCATAACGGCGGCGACGGCGTGGTCAGGGAAATACGTCTTCTCTCCGACGCTGAAGTGACCGTTCTTTCCGAGCGGAGAAAGATCGCCCCTTACGGCCTTGCAGGCGGGCAGCCCGGAGCTGTAGGCCGGAACATTATCACGAAAAACGGCATCGTTTATCATAAGTCCGGAAAGTTTCACGAGAAGTTGAAAAAGGGGGACACGGTGAGGATCGAGACTCCGGGTGGTGGAGGGCATGGGATATGCCGATGAAAGTGTAAGCCGCCTAAAGAAGAATGCTCAATTCCTTACGCCATCTTCGCTCTCTTCAGGTGTTTTCTAAAAGCATCTTTTGTCCACTGGGGAGACCGATTGAGGGATTTTTCAAGAATCAGGGAGATCTGAGTGGTACTGCGCCACCTCTTGGTTGGGTCCGATTGCAGGCACTTCATGATAAGCTCGTTCAGCTCGTCGGGAATCTCGGGGCGCCATACTTTCGGGGGCATGGGGTACTGGTCGCAGTGCTGAATCTCGTATTCTTCGTAGGACGATGCGCGGAAGGCTTGGGTTCCGGTAAGCATCTCATAGAAGAGCGTTCCGAAGAGGTAGATGTCGGTGAAGACTGGGGGCTTTCGGCGGGCCATGTAAGGGCGGAACTGTTCAGGCGCCCTGTAGGGGAGAAAGGGGAGAGGAAGGCTCCGGAGTGAGATTGCATCGGGGTTGGACTCTTCCAGCATCTTCCACAGTCCGCCGTTATAGATTTTGACCACGGGCCTGCTCACGTCAAGCAGGACACGAGAAGGGCGCAGATCCAGGTGGTAGATGTTGCGTATCTGCTCGTCCCTGCCCATGTGGAGGTGGAGGTCTCCCAGACCATCCAGCACGGAGTAGGCAATGTAAACGGCAAGGGGGACCGGCAGGATCTCGTCTTTGGCAAGAATGTCCGCAAGAGAGAGGGGAAAATACTCGCGCACGACGAAAAATGTGTCTCCGGAATGAGCCAGGTCATAAACCTTGGCCAGATAAGACGAATCCACCACGGACAGGGCATGAACCCATCGGGCCAGGGACCTCGGAGAGGTACATTGCCTGAAAGGATCGCTGAGTGTCTGGCCGGCAAAGCGCTCGCCGGTCCCTTCCCTTTCAAGCTCGACAACGACGGAAGTAATACCGGCCTGAACCAGGTTCAGGACGCGGTAGGTCCGGCGGCCTTCAGCACGATACTCTCCCTTTTCGTCCTCCCAGGAAACGATTTGTTGACCCAACAGACGAGTGGTGGCGGCGTCTTCGAGGGAGGTAAGCGACGAGGGAAAAGTCGAAGCCCTCATTACTTCCGGTTGCCCCTGTACCGCGTCGACCGCAAGCCGCGCTTCATTCATTCTTGCCCGCAGAGCCGATTGGGCTTCGGTTTTTCTCTGGGCCTGAGAGCACTTGGTAATCTTGATGAGGATCTGCTTTTTCAGGTCTTCTAAAATGTCAGGGTCGGAATAGATGATCTGGTAGTAACCGATGGCCTCTTCCCATCTTTCCAACTGAAAGGCAGCGTCTCCACACAGCTCCAGGCATTCATTCACACGATAGCCGACTTCCGATGCCTGCTTGAGCTCATGGATGGCCTCCTCCCAAAACTGGCCGTCCATGAGAGCCGTTCCGTATTCAAAAACCTGAGCCGGATCCATGCTCATTTCGACATTCCGGATTTCCTTGGATTCCACTGCCTCCCGTGAAGGTTCGAGCTCCTTCCCCGCCTTCTTCAGACCGGATTGTATTCGAAGGCGCAGATCGTCTTTTTCGGCTTGAGAGAGAGCAATGGTATCCACTTCGCGCAGGATTTCCTCGAAAACCTCCACCGCGCCATCCACCAACCCCTGATCGACGTACAGAAGCGCTTCCTCCAAACGATCCACATACGCTTGAAACGAGTCTCCCGAAACCATTACCCCTGTGACTCCTGTTTCCATTTTACCGTGCAGCCCCGTAATCCTGTGCCATCTAGCCGAGATAAAGCTTCTTCAACGTATGATCGACGTTGATAACTTCAACCGGCGGATTCGATCCGGTGCGGATTACGCCCAAAATATTTTCTTCGCCGCCGCCTTTCAGAATGGTTTCATTGTGAAGCTGCACTCCGGAAGACTCGGTGATGATCATCCCGTGATACTGGCCATTGCTCACCAGAATGATACCGCCTCTCACCGGAGACTCCTCGTGGATATGAAACAGCTCATGGGGTATGGGAAGAAACTGATAACTCTTGAGCACGTCCGCCGGCAGCCCGCTCCAGGCCCCGAAAAGCCCTGTCTTCAGACTCTTGAAGAACGGTTTGAAATCGGAGAGTGTTGCATAGCCACGGTTCAGAATTTTATTGAGCTTCTTTGATGATATCTGTTCAATCTTAACCACGTGTGAGGTAAGAATGGCGAGTCTTTTTCCCGGAAGATCGAAAAGGCAGACTTGAGCGGACTGCATTTCAACGGTTTCCTTGGTGACTTCCGAGCTTGGCTTCTCCGGAGCGGGTCTACCCGAAACCTCCCTGTGAAGAGGCTCCTTGAAGACGTCTCCGAGAAACTCCGTGGGGGCCTCGTGGAAGTCGGCCTCAGATACTTCTTCAATGAATTCCAGTGGAACCGGAGAAATCCCAAGCTCCGGAGGCGTGACGACGAGCTCCTGAACATCCGCAAGGACAGGTTGAGCAACTTGAGCGGCTGCCTGTGCTTCCATGTTCTTTTCCATGGCCCGGAGCGATTCGATCCTGACTTCCCATTCCTTCTCTCTTTCTCTGAAGGAGCCTATCCCGTTTCCCATATTGGTCCGGATATTGGTCATTCGAGCCCTGATCGACACAAGGGCTGGAGCTTTGGCGAGCACCTCTTCAACTTGCAGGATGCGTTTGCTCTCCTCTTCGATTCTTGCCAGAGCTTCTCCGGACCTGCTGCGGTAAGATTCCATCCATTCTCTCAGCTCTCTGAAGGCCTGCAGGTCGAACGCTCCGATTCTTTCCATGGAAAACGCTACTGGGGGAGCTTCCTTGCGCATGATTTCGGGAACAGGAGAAACCGAGGCGACGGCTATGGAAGGAGCCGGGGCTTCGTGAGGAACGGCAACCGGAGAAGAAGCCTCCTCGGCAAAAGGCGCGGCGGGAGGGGTCGGTATTGGAGGAGCTACCTGCGGCTCGGCCCTTCCTGACTTCAAGGCCGGGCCTTTTTCTCTCAAGGCATGGAACCGCGCGATCAATCCCTTCAGCTCTTCTCTTTCGTTGGATTTTGCCCTACCTCCCGCGGCAAGCAGTGTTGCCAGAAGATTTCGACTGTCGCGGATAAGCTCGGTGAGCTGCGATGAAGCGGAACTGGGGCGAGTTTTGCTGCGCTGCAGGATGGCTTTCAAGATTTTGAACAAGGAGATGGATTCCTGACTCTTCCGGCAGTAGGGCTCCAATTTTCCGAGGGAAAGATCGAGATTGGTCAGGTTTTCCGCGGAGAACTCCCACTCGAGGCTCAGGTACGCCACATGGAAAGACTCAAGCAAGGCCGGCAGCTCACCCATTGCTTCCGGCGGCACCACGTCAGGCTCCGGCTCCACCTTAGGCGGTGCGGTCTTGTGAACAGGGGCGGGGACGGCTTCCGCGAAGGTGGGAACATCCGGAAGCCCTTTATCTTTGGATACCTTGGGAAGGACCAGCTCGGGAGACATTCGAGGACTTTCCTCCACGACGGCCATTTCAATCGCAGGAATTTCCACTACTTCGGGCATCGGAGGCGCCGGCGGCCGCTCCATCGAGGGGACACTCGAGACTGCAGGCGGTGCCGCTGCCTTGGGTGATACTCCTCCGGGCATCTTGTCTTCCATGCCCGACAAGAAAGGCTCTTCAGCCTCCGGTTGGGAGGAAATGGAAATAGGAACAAACAGCTTGTCGATTTCCGAATCGATCTGTTTTCCAAAAGCTTCCAGATCCAGATCTACTTTCTTCCCTTTTGTTTCGGTGTCATTTTTCTCGGACATGGAGCGTTTCCTTCCTGTTGATTCGGGAATGTGCCTTGCGCAAGCACCAGTCTTTACTGGACTTTCCCGCGTGTTTCAGCTCATTTCTCCTCCCACTTTCTGAATCACATTTCTCACGGTGCGCTTGCTGATTTCCCGCAGAGTCTCAAAAACTCCGGATCCCTTGACTGCGCTGGCTTCGAAAGACGGAACATCGAGGTCCCGATTCAAATCGTTTTCCATCTCCAGTACGCTCAAGAGCGGGATGTTGGACTGAGCCAGATCGCGCTTGTTGTACTGGAGAACAAGCGGCACCTGTTTGATATCCAGCCCTTCATCGAGGAGATTCTCCGCAAGGTTTTGCAGGCTTTCGATGTTCTTCTGGCGCTGAACCTTGAGAGAGTCGGCGATGAAGGCCACGCCGTCGACTCCCCTCAGGACCAGCTTGCGGGTCGTATTATACATCACCTGGCCGGGAACTGTGTACAACTGTATCCTGATGCTCAGATTGAAAACCTTTCCGACCGTCAAGGGCAGGAAATCAAAGAAAAGCGTTCGATCCCCCTTGGTGTCGATAGTGACCATCTTTCCACAGACCTGCTTTGACATGGCTTCATGAATGAAAAGCAGATTGGTGGTCTTGCCTCCCCGGCCTGGACCATAATAAACGATCTTCGCTTGAATCTCATTCTTGCTCAGGTCTATAAAGGCCACTTCAATTTTCCTTCCAGGCCGTTCAGCACGGACAAGAGCTGTTCGATGACGTTGTTTGACTTCAAACGAATCAAACCCAAGGAGACGCTATCGTCGAACAAGGTAATAATGATGTAGTCCTTCCCCAGTCGATTGAAATGAATATTGCGCTTGTCTCCTTTGTGGAACATCAGTGTGAAATCATCTTCTCCGATCAGCTTGGCAATTTGCGCGGTCGCCGCAAAGTTGGCAGCCGACAGAACGGCGAGGGCCATGATGTCGCCCATGGGTACGGAGCCGCGCTCGATGATCAGGTTCCCTGCCATATCCACGATGATCACGTGGCTGGCACCCGCGCCCAGGAGCTCCTTTTCGATAATCTCGGCGAGTTTCTTGACATCAGCCTTTGTTATGATCACGCTCATTTAAATGCATCCTCCACGGTTCCCCCTCCTGATTTTCTCATATCCTGCCCGACGAGGACATTTTCTCGTCACGCTGGCGCATCGATTCGACAAGTAAATGTTCCAGCGGCTTATCGATGGAGGCGATCCCTTCCGCCGGAGATGGAAGAGTCTCGAATCGCCCATTCTCCCAGCAAAGCATTTCAAAAAACGCCGCTTCACCCTGCATCTTGTCCATCTGGGCATGATAGACTCGCCCGGAACGAACATGGATTGTACCATGTCCTTGGGAAGATTCTATACGAATAAGCAGATTCGATCTGGAAAGACAGGCAATTTGTATGAAATCCATCAACTGGATGTTGTGGATCATTCCGGCAAAAGCGTGTGGAGGAATGGGAATGCTATCGGAAAGCTTCTCTTCCTGGGCACCGCTTCCGAAGATATCGGCAAGCTGCAGGTTTGCACCCTGGAGCTTTGCCATCTTGAGATTCGCCGCGCGGAGCTTCGTGTTTACGAGATTTGCTCCCTGAAGGTTGGCCCCCTCGAGATCCGCTCCCTCTACGCTGGCCCCCTCGAGGTTTACCTGCGTGAGGTTGGCCCCCACAAGGTTCGCACCTTCGAGATTTGCTCCGCGAAGATTGGCCTTACTGAGGTTCGCCACGGTAAGCTTTGCCGCCCGGAGATCCGCACCTTCGAGATTCGCCCCGCTCAGATTCGCAGAATGAAGGTTCGCTTTTTCAAGCAGTGCATCCTTGAGGTTCGACCGGCTGAGGTTCGCCCCTGATAGATCCGCCTGCCTAAGGTCCGCACCGATAAGCCAGCCCGCTTTCGAGAGGTCCAACGAGGAAAGGTTCACACCCCTGAGGTATGCAGGACCTCTCCCCGCGATAATTGCCGTCAGCAGTTGTTCACGCGTCAGCTCGGCCATGTTGTCAGTCCTTGCATCCTCCCGCCCGCCTGCATGCGCTCCTCCAGTCTGACAGATTTTCAGGACGCATCGCCCCCTCGCAACAGCAATCGACGCTGTCCTCTACTCCTTATATAATCCAGCCTAACGGTGGAAACAGGGAAATTGGTTATTCCATATTAACTGATGGCTTTTTCAATGACAACAGATCATCACCCCTTCCCATCCTTGTGTCAAGCACGTATCGGTGAATCACCATGACACGTCATCGCCGCGAACGCAAAAACTCACCTCCCGGATCATTCCCTGGATTCCTGATTTGATGGGAAGGACCTTTCATATCGCTTCACCAATTCACCGACTCACCGCTTGCTAGCGGTGCTTCAAGACATTGCGGGCGATCACCAGGCGCATGATCTCGTTGGTTCCTTCGTAGATCTGGGTAATCTTGGCGTCCCGCATGTGTCGTTCCATGGCATAGTCCCGGCAAAATCCATATCCGCCGAGAATCTGCACGCCCTCGACGGCGGCAGCCATGGCTGTATCCGAAGCGGCCAGCTTGGCCATCGCCGCCTCTTTTTCGTAGCCTCGGTGATTTTGCTCCAGCCACGCGGCACGCAGAGTCAGAAGCTCGGCGGCATCCAGATGAGTAGCCATATCGGAGAGCTTCCACTGAATGGCCTGGAATGATGAGATGGGCCGGCCGAACTGCTCGCGGCTCCGGCTGTACTCGATAGCTTCCTCCAGCACGGCGCGCCCGATGCCGATGGCCTGTGAGGCTATCCCGATGCGGCCGCCATCGAGGGTCGTAAGCATCTGCTTGAAACCTTCTCCCTGTTTTCCCAACAGATTCTCTTCGGGTATCCGGGCATCCTCGAAAACCAGCTCCGCAGTCCCCGAGGCCGTGATCCCGAGCTTGTCCTCTACCGTTCCGACTCGAAAACCGGCGGTATTCTCAAGATCGATCACAAAGGAGCTGATTCCCTTGTAGCCCATCGACTTGTCGGTAACCGCCGCCAAAACGCAGTATCGCGCCACGTTCCCGTTGGTGATGAACTTCTTCACTCCGTTTATCACCCATTCATCACCATCGAGGACGGCGGTCGTCAGCATTTTGGCCGGATCGGAGCCCGCACCGGCCTCCGTCAATCCGTAGCAGCCCAAAGCCTCGCCGCTCGCGGCGGGCCGCAGGTATTTCCGCTTCTGTTCTTCGGTTCCGTAAGCGTAGACTGGAAAGTTATACAAGCTATTGCAAACACTCATGATGACACCGCAGGATGCGCACGCTTTCGAGATCTCGATCGTGGACAGCGCATAACATATATAGTCCATCCCCGCTCCACCGTATTCCTCCGGAACGGTGACTCCCATCAGGCCCAACTCTCCCATCCCGGCAATGATTTCCGCCGGATGACGGTGCGTCCGGTCAAGCTCCGCGGCGACGGGCTTGATTTCATGCTCGGCAAACTTCCGGGCCATGTCTTGTATCATTTTTTGTTCTTCGGTCAGTTCAAAATTCATAAAGAGCTCCTACGCATGGACGGAATCCTCTCGGCAGCAAAAGCGACGATGTGGAAATTTTCGATATCCGTTGGTGAAACGACGCTAGCGGATAATACTTCCTCTAAAATCAGCCTTGCGCTTTTCAACGAAAGCTGCAACTCCTTCCCGGGCGTCCTCTCCCGCAAAACAGATTCCGAAAGCCTCCGCTTCAAGTGCACAGCCGGTCCGGAGGTCCACGTCAACCCCGCGGTCCACGATCTGCTTAATGGAGCGCAAGGCCACCTGGGATTTTGTGGCGAGCAGCCGGGCAACCTTCATGGTTTCAGTCATAAGTTGGTCCGCCGGAAAAACCCTGGCCGCAAGGCCCAGCTCTTTTGCCTGCAGGGAATCGATCATTTCCCCGGTCATGCACAGCTCCTTGGCTTTGGCCCGTCCCACCAGCCGGGCCAGTCTCTGGGTTCCTCCAAAGCCCGGAATGATGCCCAGATTGATCTCCGGCTGGCCGAATCTAGCCTTGTCGGAAGCGTAGATGAAGTCGCAGCTCATGGCCAGCTCACACCCTCCACCCAAGGCAAAACCGTTCACGCAGGCAATCACGGGCTTTGCAAGTTGTTCGAGCTTGAAAAAGATCTCCTGCCCTGTTTCTGCAAAAAGCCTCGCTTCAAGAGGATTCATCTTCTGGAATTCCGCGATATCCGCCCCGGCCACGAACGCCTTCTCACCGGCACCTGTAAGCACCAGCACGCGAACGCTCTCCTCGCTTCGCACATACTCGATGACATCGCTCACTTCTTCCAGGGTCTTCGGGTTGAGTGCATTGAGCACCTTGGGTCTGTTGAAGGTAAGGATACCTACCCGGTCCTGGACCTCGAACAAAATATTTTCGTAAGCCATAAATCAAACCCTCCCCCTTACATAATGAGAACAAAAGCCATTTGTTATGTAGAAAATCGATTCACCTTTGTCAAACCATTTACAGATGTCCAAGGCAGCAGGTTGTGCCCGGCTCAGCTCCGGCACGGCTTCAGCGATGGATAGGGACAGCTCAGCAGCTCTCCGCCGAAGCGTGCCAGGTTGTCCTGCGGCCCGATGGCCACAAGGATGTCCCCGGCCTGAAGGACTTCCTGAGGAAATGGGTTGTAGATCATGGTTCCGTCCTGACGTTTGATGGCCACAATAATGAGATTGTATTGGCTGCGAATCCCCGAGCTCATGAGGTCCTTGCCGACGAGAAAGGACCTTTCGGGAATGGAGAGCTCCTCCATGCTGAGCTCCATCCCTTCTCCCGAGAGAGCAAGCTCGAGAAAGTCCGTCACCGTCGGCCGTAGAATATTGTGAGCGATGCGTATGGCTCCACTGACGTAGGGTGATACCACCCGGTTCGCTCCTGCCTTGAGGAGCCTCTTTTCAGTACCGGTGGTTCCTGATCTTGCCAGGATAAAGAGATCTTTGTTTAAATCCCTGGCTGTCAGAACAATGAACACATTGTCGGTGTCCCGGCCCACAACGGAAACCAGACCCCGTGCCCGCATGACTCCGGCGGCAAGCAGGCTCTCCTCTTCGGTGGCATCGGCGGCCAGATGGACAATCTGTTTTTCACGGATACGCTGAAGGATTGCGGTGTCTTTTTCAATGGCAACCACTGGAACCTGATGCCTGATCAGCTCTTCGACGACAACCAGTCCCATCTGACCGCAGCCGCATACAATGAAATGGTCCTTGAGCTCCTCGAGTTGACGTTTCAATCTTCGCCTCCGATACAATTCCAACAGGTTGCCATCCAGGAGAAGCTGGCTGACGTACGCCAGGTTGTAGGCAACGAATCCCACCCCCATCAGAATGATGACAATTGTGAAAAGCCGTCCGCCGGTGTCGAGGGGTCTTATCTCACCGAAGCCGACTGTGGTGAGGGTAATGATGGTCATGTAAAGGGCCTCGACAAACGTGAAGCCCTCCAGGCTCATGTATCCCGCAGTGCCGAACGAGATAAGCAACAGGGAAATGACAATCAGAAAGACGACATGGCGACCGGTCCCTGCAAGCCACGGATTATTCATAATCTTTCACCATAGACTACTCCTCTGACTTCAAAGTCTATCCATAGGAAAGAGGCCGAACAAAAGCCCTCACTCCCCGCCTCCCGCAAGCCTCCAACCTTTCTATTTCCTATAGTAAACGTATTACTGTCCCGAGCCAAGTGGCAGTAGCTTGAGAACTTAAGAGATATTCACCCTCAGTACGACTATTCCGGCCATATCCTACGATTATCATCCCAGGAAGAGAGAAACCGCACCATGCCGCGTTTGCATTCACTGCAGTCACGTGCTACCTTGCCGGGTGATGTCGATGGTTGTAATCTCTCTTCCCCTGAACCTGATAGGGTTTTCAGTAAAATGCTATCTTATTTGCCCCGGCTGGAGCCACATCTTTGATTGTGAAAATCGGTTTATTTTTCTCTTGACAACTTGCCGGGCATCCCTATAATGCGCTTGCAACTAATTGCACAAGCATGGATGCTGCGAGTGAAATTGCGGCTCAATGGTCAACAACCAAATATACCCTCATTTTAAGGAGAACGAAACATGTCGAAGCTGGTTCCGCCCCATGGTAAAGAAAAGAAACTGAAGCCCTTATTGCTCGAAGGCGCAGCTCTGGCTGCAGAAAAAGAGAAGGCCAAGACTCTGAAGGTTGTTCCCATGAAAAGCCGTGAAGCCTCCGATCTCATTATGCTCGGCATCGGCGCTTTCACTCCTCTCGATGGCTTCATGGGCTACGATGACTGGAAGGGCGTTTGCGATAAGTATCTCATGGCCGATGGCGTGTTCTGGCCAATCCCCATCACTCTTTCCGCCGACAAAGCTCTGGCTGACAGCATCGCCATCAATGAAGAAGTAGCTCTCCTGGACGAGGAAAACAACGAAATCCTCGGGACCATGAAGGTTACGGAAAAATACAAGATCGACAAAGAGCATGAGTGCAAGTCCGTCTTCTGGACAAACGATGCGGCAGGCCATCCGGGCGTTGCAAGCGTTATGGCTCAGAAAGAAATCAACCTGGCAGGGCCGGTAAAGGTTATCAGCGAGAGCTTCTACCCCACCCAGTTTGGTGATGTTTATCAGCGCCCCGCGGAGTCCCGCAAGCTTTTCGAGGAAAAAGGCTGGACCACCATTGCAGCTCTTCAGCTTCGCAATCCCATGCACCGCAGCCATGAATTCCTCGCCAAGATCGCCGTTGAAGTTATGGACGGTCTCTATATCCATCAGTTGGTCGGCAAGCTGAAGCCCGGCGACATTCCCGCCGATGTCCGCGTGAAGGCCATCAACGTTCTGGTCGAAAACTACTTTGTGAAAAATACCGTTATTCAGGGTGGCTATCCCGCGGAAATGCGCTATGCCGGTCCCCGTGAAGCCCTTCTTCACGCCGTTTTCCGTCAGAACTATGGCTGTAGCCACCTGATCGTCGGTCGTGACCACGCCGGTGTGGGTGACTATTATGGTCCTTTCGATGCTCAGAAGATCTTCGACGACATTCCTGCCGGCGCCCTCGCCCTGCAGCCCCTCAAGATCGACTGGACGTTCCATTGCTTCAAGTGCGGCGGCATGGCCTCCATGCGTACATGCCCCCATGGCAAAGCAGACCGTCTGCTCCTCTCCGGCACAATGGTCCGCAAGACCCTCTCCGAGGGTGGCGAGCTGCCCAAGGAATTCTCCCGCGCGGAAGTAGTCAAGGTCCTGCAGGAATACTATCAGGGTCTGGAAGAGAAAGTGGAAATCAAGCTCCACGGCGCAGCGACCGGCGATGTAAAGAAATAGTAATCCGTAAAATGAAGTCAACACGAACAGATCCACATTCCAGCGGCTGTCCCCTCGCCCACGGGTGATCTACTCGCGAGGGGACAAGCCCGGCGTTGAGAAGGGGGGTGTAAGGCTCAAGGTAAGGGATTTCATAGATCGTGTAAAATTGGCTGAAGTTAAAAAGGAATAAACTCTTAGGAGGTGAAGTTATGCCAAGTTATGTAATCCTTGAGAAGTGCGATGGCTGCAAAGGCCAGGATAAGACCGCGTGTATGTACATCTGCCCGAATGACCTCATGGTTCTCGATAAGGAGAAGATGAAGGGTTACAACAGGGCACCCGAAATGTGCTGGGAATGTTACAACTGCGTAAAGATTTGCCCCCAGCAAGCAATCGACGTGCGCGCCTACGCCGACTTCGTGCCCATGGGAGCATCCGTTGTGCCCCTTCGCGGCTCCGAAGACATCATGTGGACCGTTAAGTTCCGTAATGGCACGGTAAAGCGCTTCAAGTTCCCCATCCGCACCACGCAGGAAGGGAAGGCTGTACCCCTGGCAGGCTTCGAGACCGGCACGGAAGACATCAAGAGCCCCGTACTGTGCACCGAACCGGCTTCGACCTGGGCCAAAGAGCTTCCCACCCTGAAGAAATAAACCCTAAGGAGGTGACGATATGCCTAATTTTGAAACCGTAGTAGTCGATACCGATCTCCTCATTATCGGTGGCGGTATGTCCGCTACTGGAGCGACTTTCGAGGCTGCCTACTGGGCGAAAAAGAACGGTCTGTCCGTGACCGTGGTGGACAAGGCCGCAATGGATCGCTCCGGCGCCGTTGCAATGGGTCTTTCCGCAATCAACCAGTACATCGGCTATGCCGAAGGCGACAATACCCTCGAGGATTATGTGAAATACGTACGTCAGGATCTCATGGGCATTTCCCGTGAGGACCTGGTATACGACATTGCCCGTCACGTAGATTCCTCCGTCCATCTTTTCGAAAAATGGGGCCTCCCCATCTGGAAAGACGACAAAGGTAAGTACGTACATGAAGGCCGTTGGCAGATCATGATCAACGGTGAATCCTACAAGGTGCTCGTTGCCGAAGCAGCCAAGACCGCTCTGGCTACCTTGGGCGACAAGGGACAGCTCCTGGAGCGCGTATTTATTGTCGAGCCCATCATGGACCTCGACAACAATAAGTGCCTCGGCGCGGTAGGCTTCAGCGTACGTGAAAACAAGTTCTACGTCTTCAAGGCAAAAGCCACCATCGCTCTGATGGGCGGCGCCGTTCACGTTTTCCGTCCCCGGTCCGTAGGTGAAGGCCTTGGTCGTGCATGGTATCCCCCGTGGAATTCCGGCTCTACCGCATACTTCACCATCCGCGCCGGCGCGGAAATGACCTGCCAGGAAGTGCGTTTCATCCCCGTACGCTTCAAAGACGGTTACGGCCCTGTAGGCGCTTGGTTCCTGCTGTTCAAATCCCGTGCAACCAACGCAATGGGCGAAGAGTACATGGTAACCCGCGCAGGCGAGCTGCCCCAGTGGGCTCCTTATGGTCTTGGCAAGCCGATTCCCGCCAACCTGCGTAACTGGCTGGGCATGGAAGACGTTTTTGCCGGCAAGGGCCCGATCTACATGAGAACGGAAGAGGCCATCGCCAATATCGCAGCCAAGTACAAGGACGATCCCAAGGCCTTCAAGAAGAAGATGAAGGAACTTGAGAGCGAAGCTTGGGAAGACTTCCTGGATATGACCATCAGCCAGTCTCTCCTGTGGGCCGGTATGAATATTCAGCCTGAAGATACGCCTTCCGAAATCGCGGCAGCCGAGCCCTATTTCATCGGCTCGCACTCCGGTGCTTCCGGCGCTTGGGTATGTGGTCCCGCGGACGTTATGCCCCCCGAATACACGGCCATGTGGAAAGATCTCGGTATCTACAACCATATGACCACCGTTAAGGGTCTCTTCACCGCTGGTGACGGCTCTGGTGCTTCCAGCCACAAGTTCTCCTCCGGCTCCCATGCCGAAGGTCGTATCGCCGCCAAGGGCGCCATTGCTTACATTCTTGACAACAACACGGCCCCCACGGTCAGCGATGCCGATATCGAGACCATGAAGAAGACCATCCTTGCTCCTATGGCTCGCTTCGAGGAATTCTCGGCCATGTCCAGCGATCCCGATATCAACCCCAACTTCTGCAAACCCAAGATGTTCATGTTCCGCCTGCAGAAGATCATGGATGAATATTGCGCTGGTGTTACCGCTCAGTTCACCACCAACAAAAGCCAGCTCGAGAGAGGCGCTGAGCTTCTCGTTATGCTGAAGGAAGACTCCGAGAAGCTGGCCGCTGCCGATCTGCATGAGCTCATGAGAGCATGGGAAAATACCCATCGTATGTGGATTGCAGAGAGCCATCTGCGCCATGTACTGTTCCGCGAAGAGAGCCGGTGGCCGGGTTATTACTACCGCGCCGACTTCCCCAATATGGATGAAACGAACTGGAAGTGCTTCGTGAATTCCGTATGGAACCCCAAGACGGGTGAGTGGACCATGAAGAAAGTTCCCGTGGCTAACCTGGCTGTCTAAGGTGAGTCATTGAACGTCTAACCTCCGGGTGCGCAAGCACCCGGAGGTTTTCTATTTCGAGGATACCTTTTGGTCCCTTCCGTACATTGTCCATGACGCCGTCAACACAACATCGAGCAAGAACAAGCCTGCCAGATGATCTTCCTATTTTTGAGTTGAAAACGATTCACTGAGTGAGTTAGTGTTTGGCGTCCGCTTTTTTTTGCCTCCCGGCAGTGAGATCAAACCAGGAAGCCCGACTTCGAGCTTTGAATCTCGCCCTATGTTATCAGGGCCGGGAATGAATGGGTCGATACATGTTGCTGATGCCATGGATGCCCACGGAACGCAGTTGCCGACCTTTAGTCGCCGCGATTCCGAATTGCAGATAAAGGAATTGTGAGGAAACTCTGGATGGAGCCGAAAACTGTTTCCCCGGAAATGCGGGGCTATATTCTGGAATTGGGAGCCGAGACCATCAACTTGTGCATGCAATGCGGTCTCTGCACGAACATCTGTCCGTGGCGGCTGGTCCCTGGAGAAACCGGTGAGAAGTTCAACATCCGCCGCATGCAGCACCTTGTCCAGATGGGAATGGAAGGTTTTGAGGATGAAATAATCCTCTTCGCCTGCTCGACTTGCAGCATGTGTCAGTCCCACTGCCCTCGAAGGGTCAAAATTGTGGACAATGTGCGGGCCATGCGCTCAAGTATCGTTGGGGCGGGTATGGCTCCAGCCAATCTTCGTCCCGTTCTTGGAAGCGCCCACGCCAACGGCAATCCATGGTCCGGCCCACGAGAAAAGCGCACCGCCTGGCAGGAAGGTCTCGATATTCCTTCCTTCGGTGCCGATGTGGAATACTTCCTGTTTCTATGCTGCCATTCCTGCTATGATCGCCGAAGCATGAAGGTTGCAGCGAGCATTGCCTCCCTGCTGAAACACGCAGGGGTGAGCTTCGGTGTGATTGGGGCCGAAGAGAGCTGCTGTGGCGAAAGCATGCGCAAACTGGGGGACGAAGAGCTCTTCCAGAAGCTGGCCCTCTCCAATATCGAGCTTTTTAACGGCAAAGGCGTTCGGAAGATCATCACGACTTCGCCTCATTGCCTCTGGACGTTCAAGAACGAATACCCGGAACTGGGAGGACAATGGGAAGTCATCCACTACACTGAACTGCTGACCCGGCTCGTGGCCGAGGGAAAGCTGTCTTTTCCGAAGGGCTTGGATAAAAGAGTCGCCTTCCACGATCCATGCTACCTTGGGAGGCACAGTAAGATTTATGACGCGCCCCGGAGTCTTCTGGAAAATGTGTCCGGTTTGGAGACCGTTGAATTGGGGCTCAGCAAAGAAATGAGCCTTTGTTGTGCCGGCGGCGGCGGGCGAATCTGGGCCGAAGCTCCCATGGGAGAGCGCTTTGGAGAGCTTCGTGTGAAAGATGCCGAGGATAAGGGGGCTCAAGTTCTCACCACAGCATGCCCCTACTGCCTGAACATGTTGACGGACGCATGCAATAGCCTGGACAAACAGAGCTCACTGGAAATAGTCGAGCTTTCGGAGATCCTCTCGAGGGCTCTTGGGTAAGCATCCAGACCTCGTGTTGTGTTACTTTCATCATACGTCAGTAAAGTGATTTTCATTACTTTTAATCGAAAAAGGAGATTGATCTCATGCCTGTTACCCTGGAAGTGCTGAGAGCCCAGCAGCAGGATTATCTTTTGGCGCGTTGGGAGAACAATGAAATGGTTATGGAGCCTTTCTGCGGCTGCGGTAAGCCCTTGGAAGACAGCTACTTTTGTTCCGCGTGCAACCGGGAATGCGATTGCAACTTCATCGCCTGCGAAGATCCGCAGTCAATGGCCATTGTGGAGAAGTTGATCCAGGGCAATCCCAACTTTCGCAATTTCAAAGCGTCCTTGCTTGACAAATGATATTGAGGTGCACCAATGAGCCCAGCTCCTTCTGAAAAAGAACAATCCGTTTTGACGTCGACAACCCCTTTACGCTTCGCCTGCCATGGTGATCTCCCCTGTTTCACACAGTGCTGTCGTGACGTTAACATCTATCTCACGCCCTACGATGTCCTGCGGCTGCGCCAGGCTCTGAAGATGGGATCAACCGAATTCCTCACAAAATATACCCGGCATTTCCTGGCCCAGGTGACTCATATTCCCGTCGTTCAGTTCATGATGGATCCAGAAACCCTCCGCTGCCAGTTTGTAACGGATGCCGGCTGCACCGTCTATGAGGATCGCCCCTGGGCCTGCCGCATGTTTCCGCTGGATTTGACAGCCAAGGAAGGTGAATACCGCACGATAGTCCAGAAGGATCGCTGTATGGGGTTGGGCGAGCCTGCCTCGGGGACGGCCGGAGAATGGCTGGAAGGCCAGGGAATTGAACCGTATCAGAGAATGGAAGAGACCTTTCAGTCGGTTCTTCCTCCGGGATTCAAGCCCGGAGGAAGAATGGAGGCGGGTCTGGGAAAGCTCCTGTTCATGGCCTACGATCTGGATCGCTTTGCCGAGCTCCTGAAAAATGATCGTTTCAGGGCTTTTTACGACGTGGACGATACGCTGCTTCACCAGGTTCAGGAAGATGGTGAAGCATTATTGAGACTGGCTTTCCGTTACATCCGAAGCCAGATGGATGAACTGTATCAAGTACTCTAGAAGTCGGGAAGAGCAACAAGACCTGATGAAGGGATGAACATGTCCATAGAACATACAGCCCCCGAACCAATCCAGAACATCCTGGAACCGCTCGCGGAAGGGAAATTTTTCTTTGCCTGCCACCCCGGAGTGCCCTGTTTTACCGAATGCTGCCGGGACCTCAAGCTCATGCTGACACCCTTCGACATCGTGAAGCTCAAAAATCGATTGGGTCTGGACTCCAACACTTTTCTTGATGAGTACACTGAAACGAGCTTCGACGCGCAGCGCAATCTGTCGATGGTTCATCTGAAAATGACGGACACCGTTGGCCGGACATGTCCTTTTGTCTCTCCACAAGGCTGCCAGGTCTACGAAGACCGCCCCGCTGCGTGCCGCACCTATCCACTCGCCCGGGCTTCCAGAATGCACCAGCTCCACGGAACGGTTCAAGAAGACTACTACGTGCTCCATGAAAGCCATTGCCAGGGGTTCAAGGAAGGGCGTTTCTGGACGGTCCGGGAATGGACCGAGGACCAGGGACTGGAGCTCTACCATGAGCTGAACAACCTTTGGATGCAGATCATCACCCACTCAACCCTGAGGCAGGGCGCGACTCTCTCCATGAAACAACAGCAAATGTTTTTCCTGGCCAGTTATGATATCGATAAATTTAGAAAATTTATTCTGGGAGGCCGGTTTTTGCAGCTCTTCGAGCTCTCACAGGAAGAAGAACATGCTATTCGGGAAGATGATGAGGCTCTCTTGAGGCTGGCTTTCAAGTGGCTTAATTTTTCTCTCTTCAACGCGTCGACTTTGACCCTGCGACAACCATGAGCAGATCCAAAGGAGAAGTCCTTACTGTTGGCTCCGAAAAGGATTACCCTGAAAGGGTTACATAAAAGTTCCGATCGTTGTCCGGGCAACGGCTAATACTCCTTTTATGTATCCCTTTCAGGGAAAAGATGCTGAATGGGATACACCTAATCCCAGGGTGGCGCAAGGCTGACCCTGGGCTGATTTATGTAACTCCTTCGGAGTAAGGGACTACATCGCCCCAACCTACCATACCCCCCTTTTTTCAAATGTGCCCGTCATAACCTTGACAAGATGCAGATCGAATGGCAAACTATGTTCCAATTGCTCGAATCTTAAACGAACTATTATTCGAAGACTTGAGGCGTAGAAAAGGATGCAATTGTGCAACATGATGACCTTAATGAGCTTCTGATTCGAATTATTTGCCGTAGCTGTGCTATTGAAGAAGAGTATGAGTTTTTCCAAACAGTTCTGATCGAGCTTTGTCATTATAGTGAAAGTCGATATGTAGAGCTTTTCATGCGGAACCGTCAACATTCCGCTTATAAGCCTATAGCTGTTTACGTACGGAATGCCGGTGAACAGGCAAATATATCAAAGTGGCAAGATCTATTACTCTCCCTCTCCCGGATTGAACTTCCTCAACCTATTGTCATACAACAACAAAGTGAAACTCAGTTACTGCTCCCCTTAAAGTGTGCAGAGTCTCAATCTATGGCTCTATTACTAACCTGGAAAGATGAGCCACCCTCCGATTGGGTTACGGATAACGAAGCGATAATGGATTTCAGCGAGAAGCTAGCCGGTTATCTACTTTCCAAGTGCGCTTTGGTCAAGATTGCCACAGCAAAAGAAGATCTCGAGAGCCTATTCGATCATCTTCCCATTCCTATTAGCGTCATCAATTCTGATCTCACTATCGAAAGGGTAAACAAGGCCTATGCGAGGCTATTTAATATTACCTTCGCTCAGGTTATCGGCAAAGAGTGCTATCACGGCTCAACCTTGCAGACTCAATGCCGTTCGCATGACATAGCCGAGCTCAAGCCTTGCCGAGAGGCACCGAGCCAATTGCCTGATACGGGGAAAGTTTCAGGAATTACCTTCTTGCCCTTTATCGCAAAAAACAGTCAACCGAAGACCATGCAGTTCTTTCAGGGGAATGAGCAAGATGGCATAAGGATGGACTTGAGCACAACGGAAAACTATGACTTTATGCAAGTATACAACAACTTAAGCCAGCCGTTAACGGTTCTTTCCTTGATGACGGCAATAATAGAGAGTAATTCATACGATGCCGGTTATCTTGAAAGCATACGCCGAGCGATCGATTCCATAAAGAGCATATTGAACCAGGCTCATCGAGCTTTCGTGGACATACGACAAAATACGATATCATACGAATATGATACCATTTCGAACAATATTCAGTCTATAAACGTGGGAAAATAGTCATGGAAGGAATAGTGGGATAGCCTTAGGCTAGGTATATGGTAGGCATGTGAGAGGAAGGTTGATGGAAATCAATAACAATGTACGCATTCTGATCATTGATGACGAACCTGATATTTGCAAGCTTTTGGATCTTGTAATTGCGAAATCGGGCATGAAATCAGAAAGTTTTATTGAGCAAACCGCTGCGATGAATCGAGTAAAAGAAGCACATTTCGACGTTGTATTATTGGATGTCCGGATCCATAATATTTGTGGTCTATCCTTGATCCCTGGAATTAGAGAGTGCCACAATGACATTAAGATTATTGTCATGACAGGCTATGCTGATAAAGAAACGGCAATTAAAGCGCTTAAATCAGGAGCTTTTGACTTTTTGGAAAAGCCTCTTGACAAGGAAATTTTATTACATTCAATAGATCGTGCCCTGCAAGCTCAGGCAAAAGAAAGGAGTATTTCACAACTTATTGAGGACTTGAAAAGCAGTGAATCCAATCTCAAAAAGCACAAAAATCAACTCGAATATCTGAACTCCGAGCTATTGGAAACCAACAAAGCATTGTCCCTGCTGGCACGAAATATTGAGCGAGAGAGAGAGCAAATGGAGAAGCGAATTGCCATTAAGCTGAAATCATTAATCATTCCAACTCTGCAAAGGCTGGCAAGGGACAAGTCTCTATCCAGATACGGGATGGAGCTCGATATGCTCACCAAACAAATAGAAGACTTGACTACCGGATTTGGCACCGATGCGTTCATCGCCTCCTGCCTTTCATTTACCGAGCTCAAAATCGCCTCTCTCATCAAAAATGGATTGACGAGCGAAGAAATTGCGGAACAATTACATATTGCACCCAGCACTGTCAGGACTCACCGGAAAAACATTCGCAAAAAGCTCAAAATCAATAATGCAAAATACAGTCTTAGAAATTATTTAGACTCGAAAGGCAATTGCACCATATGAGCACATCCGGCTTTCATCATCCAACCGCATTAGCCTTCATATAAAAGCCCATACTATATCGTACTGCCATCAATACACAATGGCTTCTTTGATTAGCTAAGTCCTTTGCTCATAACAGGAAATGATACATGTGCATGGAGCAGTTGTGTCAATTGGGAGCTCTGAAAAATTGAAAGGCTCTCAAATTCAAGCCCACAACGCCTGGACCAACAAGCATGTAGATCGGAGCCGTGGGCAACCGGCACATCATACACTACCTTGCAAGGAAGTCGTGTAACATGAAAATCCCCTCCACTGGAAAAGATGTCCACTTCTACGTTCTCACCGCGGGAGTCCTTTAGACAGACACGCTCATCAAAGGAAGTATACTCAAAGGCTACACCGCTTTTGCTGATATTTTTGAGCTTGCCCATCTTATTGAATTCCGGTCTAAAAGTAAGAAATATCATTTCCTTGACATTGTACCGAGGAAATTGTCTCCGATTTACGTCTATTTCCATAGCCACGCAGAATCCTCCTGTGCACCGCATTCTTAAGTTTGGCCATATAGAAGAGAGCAACCAGTCAGTATTTCACACCAAAGCATATTCTCTTAGATAGACCTCCAGTACATGCCATCCGCAGAATGATAGTATTAAACTATAAACTATTAGCACATATCAGATCTCTATTCTTTGACATTATCAATAATTATCTCCTTAAACATACAACAGCGCCATACAAACCACCTGTTACTGCACACCTGTATGCACAAACAGAACATCTATTATGGATATTATTTGATGGCAGGAAAGTAGTAAAGGGTTATTTCGGGGGGTAGTAGGGGGTAGCAATCCATACCCCACTAGTAGGTTTCAGTGAATATATTCCATCTGTAAATTTTCTTACACTAATAGTATCTTCCTCGTAATTAGCGAGATTGACCGGAAAACACATAACTACTTTCAGTAAGTAAAAGTCTCAGGAGTAAAACCTCTTCTAGTCTGAATTTCTATGTGGACTTATTCGAATGGATGAACGACTTGTTGAGGCATAAGGCAAATCGGGCAACAACGTGTACAGAGAAAGCTCTTTCGAATAGCCTATTACGACCCTTCCGTAACTCACGATCCATGCATGGGCCTGAAGCCTTCCTTCATCATTCTTTGCCACCCCGATACATAGACGCTCGTCCAGGTGCAACTGACGAAGCAAGACCTGGCCGGCTAAAGCCCTTGTAAGACAGCTCATAGGCAGAGGAATGCACTTGCTTGCTGTATCAATGGCCCGGGCAACTTCATTTACTGATACTTTTGCAGTATTCTTAAATACTCTTGGCTCTATTGATAAAGACTCCAATAGTTCACGCAATATTTGAAAAGGAAGTATCCATAAGCCAAGCCTGGTTAGCACTAAAATAAAGGCAGCGGCAAGTAATAGATACTTTTCAGCAAGTGGACGTTTGAAAAACCTAATCAACCGCTTCATCAACGACCTCAATTAATCTTGCAGCGTTAAGGCGTTGAAGTAACGCAAAAAGATCCTTTTCACACTGCTCTGCATCCACTTCATATTCATCCGAAAGAGACTTCTTGAGGTAGCTTACCGTTATTGGCTCTTTGATCATATTCCATATATGGGCACCCACTCCATTCAGGCCGTAATAGATACCCGAATTCAACTGCAGTATGACGGACTCTTCACCAAGATCACTGGATACTTGATCTTTGGTTGCAACGACAATAGAGGTTAAAGAAATTGGACACCCTTCCTCACGAAGATCGCTCTTGGTATTCTGCTTTTCCATATTCGCCCTATTTTCCTCTGTTCTGAATTTTCCGCATCATTGATCGCATATGCTGAGCCTTTGCTCAAACACTACTTCACGCTCTCCGGTTTTCGTTCAACCATTATAGCCGGCCAGGTTTCACCGCTGACTTCATTGTAGTCGCTTGCAGGAATCTGCAAGGTATCAATGAGTGTATACCCCTGAAATGCGCCCCCAAACAATCCGACGTACCCACTTCCTCCCTTGCCCAAGCCAATCATGATGCTCTCTTCCGTATCCGCACTAATTCGTCCACATACGGGCCGTGTTTCTCCACGGGCACTCTTGTATGCTTCCCAGGGGATTTCCTGCCATTCAACATGAGAGATACTGTTTGAGAGTGTATCAAGATCGAGGATCTCGAAACGACCCGCACCTTTGCGCCCAAGGCCAATGACAAGCTCATGCTTGTCGTCACCATTCAGATCGCCGGACGCCGGTCTTGTTTCTCCGTCGATCTTGTTGTAATCGGGCCAGCTCACTTTACCCCATACCAGATGCGACAAGGTATCATCGAGCACCTCAAAAAATCCTCCAGGCATGGATGAGTTGTCCGGCACAGGTCCGAGACCTAAAATAATCTCCGCCCTCCCGTCCCAATCGAGGTCGCCGACAGCCGGCCGAACTTCACCGTTCATCGCATTATAGTCTTTCCAATGCAATCCTGCCCACGATCTATGTTCCACCCCCCGGGAAGTGTAGCTAAATATCTCTACTTTACCTTTGCCCCCGGGACCGAGACCGATAACGATTTCAGCTTTCCCATCCCCGTCAATGTCCCCACACGCAGGCCACGTTTCACCATTGGCTTTGTTGTAATCCGGCCAGCCAACTTTCCCCCATGCAAGATGGGCATAATTGTGATCCAAAATTTCAAAGAATCCTCCGGGGATGCCCGTATAGCCCGGGACAGAAGCAAAACCCACAACGGCCTCATCCGAGCCGTCGCCATCGATATCGCAAGTTACAATGCGCGCTTCCCCACTGAGAGCATTGTATTCAGGCCAGTCAATCTTGAAAGGTGATTGGTTGGAGCCATCCATGCTTACTGGTTGTATCCAGCCTCCATCTTTGGGGTAGGAGCCCCGGCCGACAAGAACGCGATATAGAGGAACACTCGAAGAAGCTTTCTCACTCTTGGCCTTTTCCTTATCACTATTTTGAGACGCGCCCTCTTTGACGGGAACAGATGCAAATCCCGTGGCCTTCCGGCTCCCTTGCGTCTCCGAATATGCTTGTGCGCTTATACTGTTAGGGGATGAGATCGCATGTGCCGCCGCCGTTTGAGCAGGCACGGAAGGAATTCCATTCACCAGCGTAAAGGATATTTCTTGAGAAAAAGGACTTTCTTGACCTTGGTTGTTATAGGCAGTAGCAGCAACATAATAAGTCAGGCCATCAACAAGTTCGCCAAGTTGGTAAGTTGTTTGATTGCCGGCATCGATGTTGCTTGAATAGTTACCGCTGGAAGTACCATAGTAAAGTTTGTAGCCTCCGACATCCGGATCAGTACTTGCATCCCAGGCCAATCTCGCCTGTCCTTTGATGATTTCAAAACCTGCCGCAATAGTATGAGTGCCCGTAACCATTGGGAGAGTATAACTTGTTACAGATCCTACGGAAACACCATCCACCAGGACATCGGTCACATGGTAGTGAGCATCTGCAGTGATCGCAAAAGGCTGATCCGATCCGTAGTTGACAGTGACTGTACCCGAGGGCGAAATGGTGCCGTTTGCTCCCGCCGATGCACTTATGGTCACGGTATCAACCGCAAAGCTTGCGGCAACAGTATGACTGCCGGTGATATTTGAAATACTGTAGCTCGTTACTGCTCCTACGGAAACACCGTCTACCATGACGTCGGTTATATGGTAGTGAGCATCTGCAGTGATCGTAAAGGGCTGATCCGATCCGTAGTTGACATTGACCGTACCCGAGGGTGAAATGGTGCCGTTTGCTCCCGCTGATGCACTTATGGTCACGGTATCAACCGCAAAGCTTGCGGCAACAGTATGACTGCCGGTGATATTTGAGATACTGTAGCTCGTTACTGCTCCTACGGAAACACCGTCTACCATGACGTCGGTTACATGGTAGTTGGGATTTGGAGTTATGGTGAATACTTGATTGGCTCCAGAGTTGACCGTAAATACACCGGAAGGAGAGATTGACCCATTAGTGCCCACGGAGGCATTGATGGTGAAAGAAGTTACAGTAGTAAATACAATCTCTTCAGAGAAGTCACTCTCCATTTGATTTGTGGTGTAGGCGGTTACAGCCACATAATATGACCGTCCATCAGAAAGGCCGCTCAATTGATAAGTGGTTTGATTGCCAACGTCTATGTTGTTAGAGTAATTGCGGCTGGAAGTTCCATAGTACACCTTGTAGCCTCCAACACTCGGATCAGAGCTGGGATCCCAGGCCAAGGATACGCTCTCTCCAGAGACAACAAAACTTGTTGCAATACAGTGGCTGCCGACTGCCCCGAAAGAGAACGCAAACAGGATACCTAAGACAATGCAGCGAAGAATACCATTCGCACTATAATGCCAAACCCTACATCCTGCTTCCGAAGAAAACTCATACATGATCACACTGCCTTCCTTCGCCCCCACAGACTAACTCTCAACTTATCCAGTGGGTTACCAAGGCTCTGTGTTCTCGATAAACCGAGAAGGCAGGCGCCCCTTAGGGAATGGCAATCAAACCCGGGAAACCTGCATTGAGAAATCATGGTCGTAAAGACGTACATCGAGAAGGAATGCCAATGTTGTCGGCTCGCTTTTCTCTGCTATAAACATTTGCTGAAATGTAAACGAGAGAAAGACTCGTACCATGAACTGACATTTCTCGATAGCTCCCCGATGACAAATGCTCGGATAGGACCCTTTAAACAGCATGCAGTGAATGGGACTCGGTTGCTTTGAGACTGCAAGAAAGCTCTTCTAGGTCAGGCAAGGCGCCCAGTATAGGAAGCCCCAAATAGCGAGCGACCTGGCGCTCGGATTTGAATGAGGGATCCAGCCAGTCAAGTACACCCAGAAGGAGCAGCATGAAGGCCACTGAGCCGAGAAGAATCTTGGATGAAGGTATCAGACGTTGATGTCGCCACACGGCTCTATGCTCCTGAACTGTCTTCACACCAGACAACAGATCTTCCTTGATTTCAATCAAGCCCGGCATTCCCTGCGAGGCGGCAGATGTATTCCCGTGTTGCGGAATATTTTCCTGATTCCGCAGCCCTGCTTCATTCTTTGGCGGAGCATTCTCAGTGCCGGTCGCTATCGGCAGTGATGCTTCGATTTTGACCGGCACGGCCCGGGAACGTGCACTACCATCCCGATTACTGCGCACCAGGCCGTCTGCCACTCTCTCCGTCAGCCTCTGAGAAAAAGAATTGACCAATGCTTTCCCCAAGTTCGAATCTTCACCGCTATAGATGACTTGCACCGTGTTTTCATCTGAAGTCTTTAGCGACATAACACTCGCAACAATCGTCCTGAGTGTGGGGATTTGTCCATCGGCATTTGGTTGCAGCATGATTGCATCGAGGTCTTTGGCGACCCGTGTAAGAGCGAGCTCATCCAGGAAAAAGTCTTCGTAATGAAAAATTGCATCTCCCACTCTCACGAAATCGACAGGACTGCTCGTGACAGAGATGGGTGTTTCCTTTGAGATTCGAGTGTCCTGACGAACGGTGAAACGATCTGGATTAATAGCCGATACAATGAGATAAATAAAAAGAGGAAGAAACACCAACGGCATCCAACGGAAGCGCCTTTCGATTGCATATCGATATCTCTTTATCAAGAACCTCATGGCATCCTCCCTGCATCATTCTTTGTAGGTTTAAGGAACCGCTTAACATAACACCTTGTTCTTCCACTGATTCACAACGGCTCCTATTACCTTTGCACCTGAGGCCTGGAGCCTTGTGTGAGCACGCTTTACTGCTTGGCGAGGAGTCACACTGGCCAACACCACCAGCAAAGTACCATCTGCTTCACCGGATAGAGAAACAGGATCTATCATGTAACGGTTGGTGGGAAAAACCGAGGATGTGTCAACCAGAACGATATCATAGGCCTGCCTGGCCATTCTTACTATTTCCATGCCAAGTGAGGAGCTATCCTTGCTCGATCCATTGTTGCGCATCCGTGGCTGTGGAGCAGTCAAGATGTCCAGGTTTTCAATACCCGACGCCTGGACCACCTTTGTGATGGACTCCTCGTTATCAAGGCTCTTCTGATTGAAAACCGGTTCCAATCCGAAGTAGCCATGCAAGGCAGGAGAAAACCAGTTCAAATCTATTGCCAGAACACGTTTCCCACTCTGCCGCGCAGCGATAGCTCCCAACCCTGCAACGGTTGTGGTCTTGCCTTCCGCGCGCGCAGCACTCGTAACGACAAGGCAAGTCCGTGTCGAATCCTGGAAGATGTGGGCAATGGCCGCATAGATCCTCTTCGTTTCCGCTAACTCCATCATGACCAATGGCTCCATAAGCATTACTCCTTATGATGGAAGCTTACACAATTAGTGAATTGCCGGAATACTTAGGCAACTCACAACAAATAACCTACCAGGGAATTGAAATCCTGAAGCCGGCAGGGACTTCCCTGCCGGCTGGAATCTGGTAGATTAATTCTTTGGAGTTGCCTTATCACAACTAAACCAAAGTTCAAGTAAGCCGCAAGGCAGCAGCGATGCCTCAGCGCCCGCCAGTTTGCCGGAATGAGCGAGCGCACCCAGGAGTGCTACACCCGTGCTGTGCGCATGTAGTAATTGGCCCCCAAAAGTTTCACGGTGTCGTTCGATTTGACTCCGTAAGTATCCTTTAGCTTCACAAGAGGCATGAAGACGTTAATTCCGGGAATCTTTTTAGCGCAGAGTGCTGCAAGAAACTCTCGAAACTCGTTCTGGAACTGCTGCGGACCCTGCAAGGCATTTTGGATACCCAAGATGGCATCTTTCGAGGATTCGGCTTGCTGCAAGATAGCCTGAAAGATCTGTGCTCCTCCATGCTTTGCCGCCAGGAAGAACGCCAGAGAGCTGAGGGAGTACCAACGGTATTCACCACTACCCTTATACCAGGGATTCTCGTTGGGATCATTGAATATCGAATCCGGTTACTCGAAGTAGTATTTCAGCTTGATCGAGTCACCTCCGTATTGCTTTTGAGCCCACATCGCTGCAGCTTCCTGGAACCAGTAATCGGCGATGATCATCGTTTCGGCCATTCCGAAGCATTTATCCATGTGGGGCAGGCTTTCCAGCCTGCCATTCCTGTGGAGGGGGGAGGGTGGGAAGGACGCCCCCCCAACCACCCATGACCA
>Ga0074199_1000400_pt1 | contig 72895 bp, 56 predicted proteins | sample EPASupsiteSAE347_FD_64528 | JGI IMG/M metagenome (GOLD analysis project Ga0074199, IMG submission 64528) | Bioremediated contaminated groundwater from EPA Superfund site, New Mexico - Sample SAE3-47 | ecosystem: Environmental > Aquatic > Deep subsurface > Groundwater > Contaminated ... | reverse complement strand
AGACGTCCGATCTCTTCGAGGAGTTCCTCGCGAGTTTTCTCTTCGTATTGGATTAAGCTGTCGTTTTTCACACCCTCTTTAACGGCGTCCCAGAGGAATTCCTTCAGAGGGCTAAACAGTTACTAAAAATTCTAGTAGACCCGGGTGGATTCGACCTTTTCGACGGAACGGTCGAGGGCGTCGCTCTTGACGTTAAAGAAAGCGCGATGATCGCCTTCTTCCGTGGCCTTCGCGAGGATCTCCCAGGTCGCTTTTTGTCCCGGCGCGAGCGACGCAAGCGGGGCAAATTCAATGGCCTTCGCGCTTTCGGCCTTGGCCTGGGTCGGACCTGAAGAGGAAACATAATCAAAGTTTTTCTCGAAATTGATCTTCAGAACAATATGGCCGTCCGGCGCGGAACCCTGGTTGGTCACAACGACGCGGAACTTCTCCACACTTCCGACCTTGATGGGATCTTCCGTGTCGACCTCCTCCAAAAGGATCGCCGGAATACCTTGGACATCGATCTTCGCCGCCGCGGAGACTTCCTGGCAGCAAACACCCTTGGCCGCAGCGGCCATCTGCGCAGGACCGCTTGCAACGCCCTTACAAGTCAGGCTAAGACTCACGGCCTTAGGGGCGGCAAGAACGCCAAGGTTCCAAACCACGCTATCCCCCGTGAGAGAGCCGCCGTTACTGGCTGAAACGAATCTCATGCCGGCAGGGACCTTGACGTTCACCGCCGTGTTCGCGGAATCCGCATTTCCAGCATTTTCGACCGTGATCTTAAAATCCGCGTCCCGGGTCATAAATACCTTTTCCGGACCGCTCATGGCGATCTTGAGGACCGGTTGCTTGACGATCGTTGTCACGGGAGCGGCCGAGATGGACAATCCGTTCGAAGCGACGGCCCTGATCTTCTGAAGGTAGCTTCCGGCTTTCTGCGCCTTGAGTTTAATATCAAATGTTTTCGTCTCATGGCCCGCGAGCTTACCCGCGCGGACCTCCAGAGAATTCTTGCCTTCCACGGTCGTCAGACCTTCGGGCAAAGTCTGGGAGATATTGATGTCTTCCATGAGATCGGCCCCGGTGTTTTCGATCCTGATCTTTCCGGCGATTTCATCGCACAACAGGGCCTGGCCCGGGGCCTCCAGCGCGAGTTTTAACCCGGAAACCGTGGTCTCAGGCCCGAGGCAAAGCATCGGAACATAGGTCACCCGGGTGCAGGCGAGCATCGGGCTGATCTCCTGAACGGTCCCGCGGATCGTAAGGACCCGGATCGCTTTCGGGCCAAGCTCCCCGACCGCCCACTCCGCCGCATTCCCGGAAACTTTTGCCGGTTCTGGGGAGGCCTTCAACATTTCATATTTCTCGGAGAATTTCTCAAGGACCACCACGTCGCCAAAGCGGCACTGGGTCCGGTTGGTGATGTGGAGGGTATATTCGAAGGGTTTTCCGACCGTGACCTTGGAGGGCATGATCTTTTCGACAAAAATGGCGCCTCCGGAGTTCGCGGAGGAAAGGTCCAAAGTCCCGCGAAGCATCCCGTCGCGGGTAGTGGTGGTTGCGGTGATTTCCCGGACGCCTCCGGAAGAGCGGGAGATGGAACAACCCGGAAACAGGGCGGCCATTCCCAGCACAAGCGCCGGAACGGCCCACACCGCGATCTTTTGTTTGAAACGATCCATGGAAACTCCGTAAGCGTTGTTGAAGGTGGCGCATAGTATAGCGATTTTGGACCCTCCTATCACTAGTAAAATAGACCAGAGACTGGAGACCGGAGACTGAAGACAAGAATCAAGAGGCAAGCCCTGCAGGATTGTCATCCCCGAATGTCTTAATCGGGGATCTCCGGACAGCGTCGGCGGATCTGTCCTCTGGCGGACAGAAAAACATAGATTCCCGCTAAATGCACGCGGGAATGACATGGCGCTTATAGGGTCACGCATACTTATGAAACTGTTGCTAGCCATCTGAAATGGGATGTGCGGCTTTCAAACGTGCTTGAGGGGATCCTGAGACATGTATAGAGGGTCGTTTTCCGGGATCTTGCGCTTGAAAAGACGCTGGGGACCGAAGGGCTTCATCATGATCAGGATCGCCGGCATGACCAGAAGCGAACAGATCAGCGCCAGGAAGATCGTCAGGCTTGTCAGCACCCCGAAATGCACGGTGATGCGGAAGCTCGCGCAGACGCTCGAAGCGAACCCCATGCACAGGATCAGGGTCGAAACGACCATCGACTGGCCCATGTTGCGATAGGTGTGATGCAACGACTGAATGTAGTGGGAACGGTGCTGGAACTCCTTGCGGAACCTGTAAAGGAACTGGATCGAGGCGTCCACCACGAGACCCAGCACAATGCTCGCGATCATCGCGGTCGCCGTGGAAAGCTCGATCCCAGAGAACCCCATGATCCCGTACACCGCCAGGATCGGAATAAGATTGGGGATGGCGGCCAGAAGCCCGAGCGGGATGGACCGGAAGATCAGAATGATCACGATCAGGATGGAGATGAACGCAAAGGCGAAGCTTTGGGTCTGTTCCGCGACCAGACTTTTCGCGATCTTCCCAAGAAGCACCACATTCCCCGTCAGTTTATATTCAAAAAATTCGCTCATGTGGTCCTGAAGGTACTCCCGCACTCTTTCCTCCAGAAGCGCCCCCCTCGTCGTCCCGATCGCACGCATGCGCGCCTCCATGCGCACCTCTTTGAAATCACGCGACACCAGTTTCCAAAGCTCCGGATCGTTCGACTTGGCCAATCCTTTGAAATAGAGATTGAGCATCATGGGATTCCTCGGGATCCGGTAGGCCTCAGGGTCGTTTTTACGCGCCTCGTTGATCTTTTTGACGAGCGTCGTGATGCTGTTGACCTTCGCGATCCCAGGCTCGGTCTCCAGATAGGTCTTGAACTGGTCCAGCATACCTAGCGTCTTCGCGTCCACCATACTCTCCCCGTCCTTGCGCCGGAACACGAACCCGAGCGAATAAACGCCGGTCAAACGCTCATCGATGAACCGGGTCGCGATCGCAAGCGGCAGGTTCGGCTTCATCTGCTTCACGATATTGGTGTCCACCTCAAGCTTCTGGGCGCCTTGGAATGAAAGGACCAGTACGAGTCCCGTCACGATCAGTATCCACCACTTCCAGCGGAATTCGAGTTTCTCAAGGAACCCCAGCAGGACCCGGTTGAAAAAATGCGACTCATTCGAAGCGTTGGGATCCACAGGCCGGTAGGGCAAGATCGGAAGAAGCAGGGTCGTCATTACGAGCTCGACGATATAAGAATAAAAGGTCCCGAGCGCCGCATAGATCCCAAAACTCTGGATGGCCGGGATCGGAGAGAGCGCGAGCGAACCGAATCCAAGGACCGCCGTAAAATGCGTAAGAAAGCATGGCATCCCGAGTTGCTGGATCGTCACAGTCACCGCCTCCTTGAGGCTTTTGTGGTGCGGCCGGACCTCAAAAAAGAGATTGATCAGGTAGGTCGAATTGATCACCGAGACGATCATGATCACCGGAGCAAGAAGCGAGGTCATGAGATTGAGCTCCTGCCCCAGAAGAGAGATCGTCCCGAGCGTCCAGACCAGCGTCGTGAAAACGATCGACATGGAAAGGACCATGCACGCAAAACTGCGGTAGATCAGGTAGGTCATCAGGATCAAAATGGCCGAGATCACCGGCACGAAGACCATCTGGTCGCGGTGGATCAGGTCAATGAACTCGTATTGTTCGACGGGCGCGCCGGCCATGTAAAATTTCACGCCCGGCTGCTCGAAATCATCCAGATAGGCCTTGAGCGCCTCGATGAACGCGCCATTGGCCGCGGCGCTGTTCTTTTCGGCGGGCTTCAGGTAGACGAGAATGTTGGCGATCTTCCCGTCCTTGGAAACGATGTTGCTCAAGTAAAGCTCATTTTTGAGCACTTCCTCTTTGACGTCCTCGATCGACCGCTCACCCTCGAACACTCCTTCCAACGCCGGCACGGTCTTCACGCCGAGCAGCTTGTGTTTAATGTCCATCGCGTTGGCGAGACTGATCACGCGTTCCACCTGGGCGTAGCTGGCGATGCCGTCGGTGATGCTTTTGAGGGTCTTGAGATTGGCGGGAGTGAAAAGGTCTTCCGTGGACATCGCGACGGCGATCATCTGATCACTGCCGTACTTCACGCGGTATTGCTGGTAATACTGATATTCGGGGGATTTCTTGATGAAAAGCGTTTCCATGGAAGGATCGACCGAGAGTTTCGAGACCGCGAGCCCGAAAAAGAAGACACTGATCAGCATGGCCAGCAGGACCGGCCACCGGAAATGATGGATGAACTCTGCGAATTGGCGAAACATGGCGTTATTCTAACTGAAACATGAACGGAATGGCTTCTGTTTTTTTATGGGAAGCACCGATCCGCTACCCGATCCGCACGATCTTCGTCTTGCTCTTGAACCCGCCCACGATCGCAACACTGCTCTTCGGAACCTTGAAATGCGCGGCCAGGGTCTCGATCACGGCCTCGTTCGCGCGGCCCTCCTGGGGCGGGGCCTTGACCAGGACCCGGAGTTCCCCTCCCGGCCCTTCCAGAACAGAATTTTCTTTGGCGTTCGTTTTGACCTTGATCGTGTATTTCATAAGAATTCAGACTGAAGACTGCAGTTTACAGACTACAGCAAAAACTTCGCCCCCACCTAACCTTTCCCCCAGGGGAGAGGAACAGGGTGAGGGGTTTTCGTCTCTGGTCTCCGATCTGTGGTCTCTAGTCTACAGTCTGGCTCGGAGTAATCTCCCAAACATAGGAAATGGGAGAAGCGTTCCCGGCAACAAGCGGAACGCGGGCCTTGCAATCGTCCTGGAAGCACATGCGGCTTCTTTTATCGCAAAAATAAAGCCGGGCGTTCAGGACCACGGCCGCGGAACTTGGATCCGGCGTAAAAGCGAGTGGGTAAGGAGAAATGAGGGGATCGAAATTCTCAACCGGGACCGGAACCGAAAGTTTTCCCTCCGGACTTTCGGATCGCCGGGTAAGTAAAAAAGGGGCGCCTTCCGTGAATTCATAATTCGCGGGAAAACGGAACGTGATCGCAAGGACCGTCTGAGGCGGCCGGTGAGCGGTTTCCGGAGGCCTGAAAAAAAAGAGCTCGACTGCGGCGCAAATTGCGACGAGGACGATTCCGTAGATGTACTTTTTCATTATTCAGACTACAGACTGTAGACAGCAGACTACGGTCTCTCCCCCATTTCTTCTTTGACTGATTTGATCAATCCATAAAGCATTTTCGAAGCTTCTTCTAATAACGTCTCGATCTGCTGAAGATTAACCGGTGACAAATAACCTAATTTGCAGGCGACTTCGACGAGGCATCTCACTTCAGCTAACGAACCGCGTGCAATGTATAAAAAATGCACATAATCTTTCAGATATTGCCTGCTCGCACCTTCCGCGATATTGCACGCAATCGAAACTACCGCACGGCGGAGCTGTGATGTCAGGACATAGATCTCTTCTTTTGGAAAACCTTTCGTCAGCTTATAAACGATCAGGATAAGAGCTTCTGCCTTCTGATAGACCTTGATCTTTTTAAAAACGCGCATTTTCAGTCCGTCGTCTGCTGTTTTTAGCCCGTGGTCTTTAGTCTTCGGTCTGCAGTCTCACGTCTGAAGTCCGGCTTTTAAAATAGGGAATTTTTTGTCCTTTTCGGAAAGAAGGAACGGACGATCGAGCTTGGGCCAGGGGATCGCAAGAGCGGGGTCCGACCAGAGAACTCCCCGCTCATGCTCGGGGGAATAGTAGTCCGAAACCTTGTACATGAATTCCGTTCCTTCTTCGAGCACGCAGAACCCGTGGGCAAAACCTTTGGGAACATAGAGCATCTTGCGGTTCCCGGCGGAAAGCAGGATCGGGAAGAATTTTCCGAACGTCTTGGAACGGGGCCTGATATCCAGCGCCACATCATAAACGGACCCGCGAAGGACCCGCATGAGCTTGGCCTGCGCGCGCGGCGCCGCCTGATAGTGCAGCCCCCGGAGAACGCCCTTGGCGGACGAACTGACGTTGTCCTGGACGAAATCGTCCTCGATGCCATTTTTTACGAAAAGTTCCTTCCGGTAGCTTTCGTAGAAAAAACCGCGCGGGTCGTCAAAGACCTTCGGTTCGATCACGATCACGCCGTCGATAGGAGTTTTTATGAAGTTCATTTCATTAGACCTCGGTCTAAAGACTGTAGACTTCAGACTGAAGACTGCAGCAAAAACTTCACCCTCACCTAACCTCTCCCTTGGGGAGAGGGACGGGGTGAGGGGGCTTGTCTGCCGTCCATAGTCTGTGGTCTGTCGTCTGTTTTTTTACGCTGTAAGCCGTTCGATCTCCGAAAGGATCTTCTCGAGATTGAAAGGTTTTTGAAGGAAGGCATCGCGACCGATCAATTCCGCCTCGTCGATCAAATTCTGATCCACATACCCCGTCACCATGATGGTCTTGGTCTTGGGGGACCTTTCCTTGCAGACGCGAAGCACTTCGGTCCCGGAGGCGTCCGGCAATTTCATGTCGATCATGATCACATCCGGACGGATCTCTTCGATCAGCTTGATCCCCGCTTTGGCCGAATCCGACGTGTGGACCTCGTAGCCTTCCTCCTCCAGGAACTCCTTGATCTCCTGGACGATCCCCGCCTCGTCATCGACGATCAGAATTTTCTTTTTCATAAATTAGACCTCAGACTGGAGACTGCAGACTACAGCCCTTCTTCTATTTCTCCTTTGACCGACTTAATCAGCCCATAAAGCATCTTGGAAATCTCTTCCAATAGTACTTCGATCTGCAAACAATCAACCTTCTTGAGATAATATAATTCACCAGAAATACTAACAAGACATTTTACTTCTGCTAACGAACCGCGCGCAATGTATAAAAAATACATTTAATCTTTCGGATGTTGCCTACTTGCACCTTCCGCAATATTGCACGCAATTGAAACTACCGCCCGGCGAAGTTGCGACGTTAAACCATAGACCTCTTCTTTCGGAAAATCTTTCGTTAGCTTATAAATAATCAAAATAAGAGCTTCCGCTTTCTGATAGACCTTGATCTTTTTAAAATCCCGCATTTTTCAGTCCGTAGTCTGCAGTCTGCCGTCTATTGCCTGTCGTCTATTTCAGCGCCGGCGTTTCCGAATAAATGGGGAGCGTCAGCGTGAAGGTCGTCCCCTCCCCGAGTTTGCTTGTGACCGTGATGGTTCCGCCGTGGAGTTCAATGATGTATTTACACATGTAAAGCCCGAGTCCTGATCCTTTTCCCGGCGGCTTGGTCGTAAATCCATAATTGAAGACCCGTTTCATGATCTCCTCGGTCATGCCAGAACCGTTGTCTCTGAAGTGGATTGCGACCATGCCCGGGTCCTTGGGATCGATCTCGGCTTGGACCCCGATCTTGCGGTGCCGCTTGCCGGCCATGGCATGATACGCGTTGATAAAAAGGTTCAGAAAAACCTCCTGCAGACGTTCCAGGTCCCCGCGGATCAGCGGGACATTCCCCGGCACGTTGAAATCGACCTCCGTTCCGGAAAGATTGTCGAGATAGGTCTGGAACTGCACAAGCGGCAGGGTCTCCTCCAGGATCAGCTTGAGCGAGAGCGGTTCGAACTTCCCTTTTTCCGACTTTTTGAGAAGCCCGGTCAGCGTATTCACCACCGCCTTGATGCGCTCGATATTTTTTTCCATCTTGTCGAAGACATCCAGGATCTCGGTCACTTTCATGTCCTTGTTCTTGCGGTGTTTCAGGATCACGCGCGACACGTTCATAGAAAGAATGGTGAGCGGATTATTCACCTCATGCCCCACCGAAGCGGCAAGGCGCCCCAGCGTCGCCATCTTCTGCTCGTGAATGAGCTGGGCCTGCGTGTCCTGCAGCTGTTTATTCGCCCCCTCGGCCTCCTGCAGGGCTTTCATGAGAAGTTCCTTGGAATATTCGAGTTGCTCGTTGATGTGCTCCAGTTCGTGGGACTTCCGGAGGGCCTCGTCATAGAGCCGCGCGTTCTCGATCGCGATCGAGGATTCCTGGGCAAGCGTATAAAGCAGGTTCAGGTCTTCGTTCGAATAATATTCTCCGGATTTTTTTTCTCCCAGCATCAGGATGTTCCGGAGTTCGCGTCCCAAGAAACTCGGCACACAGCAACTGGCCTGAAGCTGGTTCATCCGTTCCCGGATCGCCTCGTAATCATAGGCCTTCTCGCTTTTGTCCCGCTGGTGCGACGCCCCTTCCACCTGCTCCTTGATGCGCTCGATATCCACCGCCTCTTTGTGACTTTCGAGATAGTGGATCAGGGGATCATTCTCATAAAGCGTGAGCGTCAGGAACTTCTTGTCGAACCCGCGCTGGTAGACGAGATGGTACTGGTCGCTTGTCCCCTCCCGCATCAGCACCGCCGCGTTCCTGACGCGCATTTTCATGGTGATAAAGTGCACCACGAGCCCCAGAAGACGCTCCAGGCTCTCGATATTCGACATCCCCCGCGACGCATCCTTGAGAAGCTTGTGATAATCATACTTTCTCTGAAAAAGGAATTTGTCGGTGAGATTGACCAACAGTTTTCTGGTTGGGTCAAAAAGAACAATCGCGATAAGAACACTAACAATGCTTCCGAAGCTTTCCCCCATTTTAAGATATTGCCCAATATAACTTTGTGTAAGCGCCGTAACAATGGCCACCACCGTCATTAAAACACCGAACAAGCCGGCAAAAACAAGGGTCTTTTTGATAATAACTTCGATATCAAACTCTCGATACTTGATAATGGTATAAGCCATTGCAAAGGGAAAAACGATGATTAGCACACTTGCATAGGGCGGAATTGGTAAGTTAAAAATTAAAAGAAAAAGTGATATTCCGCCTATGAAACCAGCCGCTGTGGATGCAATAAAAAAAATGAGTCGTTTTTTTTGCATGCCATGCAAACGAAAAAAACTGCGGGCCATTTCAAATTGAGACAAACAAAGTGCGTAGAGCACATATAACCCTGCGTATGCTGGATAAAATATTCCCCATTCCGGGTAATGCGGTATACCCATTTTAGGATAAACCGATCTAACTACCAGCGGTGTAAAACATGCAAGGGACATAGCGCAGGAAAGCAAGTATCCACCGGCAAGCAACTTCCGACGATATGCGCCGCTTCGATCTAAAAAAATTAAGGTGAAATGAAAGAATGTAACGGGGATAAATGCGCCAATTGCATGCGAAGTCCGACTAGAAATCAACGCGATCGTGCCATCAATATTAGGCAGAAGGGTGATAAAATAACCTAGCGCCCAAAAAGCTACGGCGGAGCAGAAAATCAAAAACCTCTGGTACAACTCCCCTTTAGGATTTTTGAAGAAAACAATAACCCCAAGAGTTAAATAGGAGAGCGTCGTCAAGCCCGTTACTGCAGCATAAAAAGACACTTTAAACGGTCCTTACAATTTCAAGAAACGGATCTAACCGCCTCAAACACCCAAGAACTTCATTTGCTATAGTTTCATGCCCTAAATCATTAGGGTGAAGTCCATCTGCCGCCATTATCTTTTGTTTTTGTACCTTCAGCGGAGCTCTGATATCAATAAGCGTATTTCCACTTTGTTTGGCAAATTCCTCAACAAGGTCGCTATACTTTTCCTGGAGAGATTCTGGATCGACCATATGCGTTTGATAATCCGGAACAAACTTAAATAGTTTTTGGGAGTCTATCGGTTGAAGATTGCAAAATAAGGGAATTTGTTGATTTAACCTAATGCGGCTTGCTATTTCTTCGAGATTGGCAAGAAAGCGCTCTCTTGGAACAACGGAGTGACCAGTCTCCGTCAGCCGGCAATCATTATTGCCAAAAAGTATAACGACATGGGTTAGATGTTTCTGCTCGATGACATCCCGTTGCAACCGCATTAGCCCATCTTGACTTGTATTGCGATTGATACCTTTGAGAGAAATTGGAATTTTTAAACGTTTTTTCAACAATTTAGAGCATCCGTTTTCACGGGATAATGCACCTGTCCCCGCTAAAATACTGTCCCCAAAACAGATAACCCCTTTCACCATAACGTCAACGCCCTTTAAAATCAGCTTTTCGGTGTTCAAGAAACGCTTGCAACCCCTCTTTCATATCCTCCGTCTTACAAATTTCACCAAATAATTTGAGCTCCAACTCGAGACCTTCTTTCAGGCTCATCCGAGCTCCTTCCCGAATAGCCCGTTGAGCCAAACAAACGCTCATCGGTCCTTTATCAGCGATCTTTTGAGCAATGCTCATAGCTACCGTTAAGACTTTATCCTTTTCAGCCAAAGAATCAACCAAGCCTATTCGATGCGCTTCCCAAGCATCTATTGTTTCTCCAAGCAAAATAAGGCGTCTCGCTTGTGAGCTGCCAATCAAGCGCGGTAATCGCTGCGTCCCACCAAACCCCGGCATAAATCCCATCGCGATTTCAGGCTGGCCAAACTTAGCTTTTTCAGATGAAACGCGAATATGGCAGGCCAGCAGAATTTCAGTTCCTCCGCCAATGCAAAGCGCATTCACAGCCGCGATAATCGGTTTTCCTGAGTCTTCAATTTGAGAACATAGATTTTGGCCTATCTTCGCAAGATTAATTCCATGATCCTCTGATTTGATTTTTTTAATTTCCTCAATAGCTACACCGCCAATAAATGTTCTCTCCCCAACTCCTGTGAGAATCAACGACCGAGCTGCTTGATCTTTAATAAAATTGTCAATCTCCAAGCTTAATTCCTCGACTACCGCTGGGGTCAAATTGTTCATAGGCGGATTATCAACTTCTAAAATCCACACCTTTTTTTCATATTCGATTTTTCTATTAATTCCCATTTTTTCTCTCCGCGGCGATAAAGATTATTTATTTTCTTGCAATTCGATGATGTAGTCGACGATTTGGCCGACTTTTCGTTTAGTATTAGCAACATGCAGATCCGGGCTAACTCCAAATTCTTCTTCTATGCTATTCAACAGATCCAACGTTTCTACTGAATCAATTGAGAGATCGTCCAAAATATCCGTGTCGAAAGAAATAACGGGGCGTTTCTTAGCATCTTTTTCCTGCATCGATCTCAAAAGTTTGGTGAAAACACTCCTTAAAGTTTCTAAAATTTCATCCTTATGCTTTTGGTCTGCCATAAACACCTCCCTTTTTTCCATCAATGATTCGGATTAATAGATTCATGCCTTACCAAAAACTAGTGCCGTATTATTAGAACCAAAGCCAAAAGAGTTCGACAAGGCATTGCAAATACACATTTGACGCAGATCTTCTTGAACCACATTTATTTCGCATTGCTCATCCAGCTCATCGCAATTGATATTAGGAGGGGGGGTGTTGTTTTTTATAGCTAAAATTGCTGCTATAGCACCAATAGCGCCAGCAGCTCCTATGGTATGCCCTATTTGAGACTTGGTGCTACTCACCAAAGGCCCCTTGTCCCCTTTTCCGAAAACCATATTTATCGCCTTTGACTCACAGATATCATTAGCCTGAGTTGCCGTTCCGTGTGCATTAATGTAGTCGATTTTCGATGTGGGAATTCCAGCACGCATTATGGCTTCCCGCATCACCGCAGCTGCATCCTCTCCACTAGGATCGGGGGCCGCCATATGAAATGCCCCGCAATTACTCGCATAGCCTCTCAATTCGGCATAAATAACAGCTCCCCTGGACAAAGCTTTTTCATAATTCTCCAATATTAAAATGCCAGCACCTTCCCCCAACACAAATCCATCCCTTTTTTTATCAAAAGGTCTTGATGCTTTCCTAGGTCCATATAGGCCTTTTGATAAAACGCGAAGAGACTGATAAGCGGCATAGGTAAAAGGCGATATAGGACATTCAACGCCCCCGGTTACCACGATATCTGCCGTTCCGTTTTCAATTTGTTGAGCACTCAAAGCTATTGCATTGCCTCCTGAAGAACACGCCGTTGAAATGGTCAAATTGGTTCCGCGAAGTTTGTATTGCATCGCAATAAAAGCAGATACTGCATTAGGCGCAATCCGTGGGACAGAACTGGAGAGCACTTTCCTCGGTTCTTGAGTCCCTATGAGTTGAAAAATTTGTTCTTCATGAAACAAGCTGCCGCCTAGACCGGAACCTATAATAACGGGAATGTGATTTTGTTGTTTATCGTAGACTCCATCTAATTTCGCATCTTCAATCGCCATTTTGGCTGCTGCAATTCCAAACTGAGCAAATCTATCCGTCTTTCGGTAAATCTCTGGCAACATAAAATCTGCGGGATTAAAATTTTTGACTTCGGCCGCTATTTTTACCGCATAATTACTTGCATCAAATAAGGTGATTTCCCCGCCGCCGGACTCGCCAGAAATTGTCGCTTTCCAGAAGTCGTCCCTACCGATTCCTATCGGACTTACAATACCTATCCCCGTAACAGCAACACGATTTCTCATAGGTAATCTTGTATTGTGGTTAGTAGACGGTTTACATCTACGGGCTTATATAATGTCTCACCCACCAATGGCGCCTGCAATTTCCCCTCATCGCCGCTATACCCCGTGATAAATATAATTGGTAAATCTTTTTTGCCGCTTGAAACTAAACTCGCTTGAATCTCTTTCGCGGTTTGCACGCCATCTTTCCCCGGCATACGGATATCTGATAAAACTAAATCGAAATTTTTTTCTCGGATAGCGGTCATGGCGGCATCATATCCGTCAACCGGCAGCACATTATAACCATCCTTCTTCAAAACCTTTTCAAGCGAGCGAAGCACTAACAGATCGTCGTCTATCAGTAAAATTGTTGCTCTTGGCATTGTCATGGTTTTCTCGCTGAGCAAAGATTGTACATCCCCCACTGATCTCGACTGACAACTATATCTTCAAATCCAAACTCGCACAGCCATTGCCGCCATTGTGCTGGAGATCGATAATAGAGAACCCACGCACCCTCTTTGGTTTTGAGAGCCTTTTCCATCAACTTACGGCTCGGATTGCTTTCTTGACTGTCGATTAATAGAAGTCCCCCTTTTTCCAGGCCTTCATAAATCTGTTTTAACATATCGGTCACTTTAGCATCATTAATATAAACGGTAAGGCCAGAGGCGATAATAATGTTGGGACGCCAATTAATTTGTCTCCCTAATTGCTTTAGAACCCTTAACTTAAAAACATCTCCCTTGGCGAATCTAACCGTCGATTTGGGAATGCCTTCCTTCTGCCGAAGCTCTTCGGCTAACTCCAACGATTTTCTATCGCAATCAATTCCTACGATTTCTATTTCAGAATTTGAATATTGCTTGGCTATATCTGTCAAATAACGCCCGGCTCCGCAAGCTAAATCCAAAATTCGGGTTGTCTTGCTTTGCGATCTATGATCTGAAATTTCACCGTTCAGAATTTTAATGATATCACTTCGACGATTCCTGGTGGCTTGAACAGCAGGTAAATTCAGGAGAGCTTTATCGATCAGCCAACCGATCCCCAAAAACCCATGGGCTTTATTTTCATACATATAGTCAAAATTATAACCCGTCGCAGCCTCTCCTAAAACACTACGCCGTCCCAGACTGCTCAACAATATCAAATTGCGCACAATTTTCTTGTAGAAAAAATTTTCCACGAATTCCTTTACATCCATATTGCCTCGGTATTTCTAAAATTTTAAACGACAAGTCGGTCCCTTTTGTATCGACCAATCGATCCTTATCCCTTAGAAAAATAGGGCTTATAAATCGAAAAATCTATTGGGGGAAAACGAGGGAAAAGGTGGTGCCGAGACCCTCTTTCGACGAAACCTCCACCCTCCCGCCATTCTTCTCAACGAGCTGTTTGACCACGTAAAGCCCAAGTCCGGTACCGGAGGCCTTGGTGGTATAAAACGGCTCGAAGATCCGCTTCAATTGATCTTGCGTCAAGCCTGGGCCTGTATCACGGATGGTGATAATAGCTTTATCTTTTTCCGTTGTTGCGCCTATCTCGATCTCGCCAGGTTTATCAGTTTCTTTGATCGCCTGGCATGCATTCACGATGAGGTTAATGAAGACCTCTTCCAAGGACTGAACATCCGCAAAAACTTCTAGCTCCTCCGGAATGTTTTGCAAGATCGTAATTTTTTTGAGACTCAGCTCGCTTTCCACAAAGGGAAGAATGCGCACTACAATCTCCCTGACCCGCACACACTGCTTTTCGTACACCTTGTCTGTCTCCCGCTTGGCATAGGATGAAAAACTCTTAATGATCCCCAAGATGCGGTCTGATTGCGCGATTGTTTTGTCCGCAATTTCTTTTGCCTTGGCAAGCACCTCCTCCTTATCGGCAGAAAGATCAGACACACGCTCCGCCAATGTCTCCGCCAGACTTTTGATCACAAAGAGCGGATTGCGGATCTCATGGTTGATGCTCGCCGCGATCACCCCAAGGGCCGTTAATCTTGCCGTCTGGATCGCATCCGCCAACACGCTGATATCAAAAAGCTTTTGTTTGATCATAAAGTAGGCCAGCATAAATGGATAAAAAGGAAGTAGCATAAGCGTGTATTGAGGAAAAGGAATTCCAAAAATTGGCAAAAAGGTCGGACTCCCGCCGATATAACCAATCAAAGAAGTTATAAGTAGCCCTTTAAGTTGCTGCCGTTCATAACCACTGGAAATTTTCATCTTTTTATAGAGCTCTACAAAGCTCAACGGAACAACGGTAAAAAACAGAACTGCGAAAAGGCAATAAATCGGCCCAGCCTGAGAATAATACTTAAAACCCACCATAGACTTCACTTCAGGGATGAACCAGGAAGAAAAACTGAAACAGGCAATAAGAATGGAAATTGCGTAAAGAGTTTTTAACAGATAACGTTTCGGTTGGAAACTCCCGGCATAGGTTATGGCAAAATGATACCAGGTTACCGGAATGAAAACGGCAAACCCATTTCCCAAACGACCCATGAAAAGGCCGAGATTATGGGAAATATCGTTATTTAGGTTAATAGCTATAAAAATAGCCCATCCCGAGTAAAATGAGGCCATCCAAAAATAACGTTTCCCAATCTCATCGTTTCTTTTAAGACAAACAAGCAGTCCCAACAGAAATGAACAAAAACCGAAGCAAAGAATGGATAAATTATAAAGATTCATGGTTAGTTTGCTTTCAGCATGACCGTAAAAATGGTTCCAGTGCCAAGCGTTGATTCGACAGAAAGACAGCCACCAATCTTTTCGACGAGCTGTTGGGTGATGTAAAGACCGAGACCGGTGCCCTCGGCTTTGGTCGTATAAAAAGGACGGAAGACGTTTTTGAGCTTGTCGGCGGGAATACCGGACCCGTTGTCCTGGATGGTGATAGTGACTTGGCCGGGCTGTGCATTCGTCATTGCGCCCTGCGTCATCGCGAGCCCGCTCTTCGGGCGTGGCGATCTCGTAGTTAAGATTGCTTTGCCGTCTCCGCGGCTTGCAATGACAGCATTGGTTTGCGCCCGAATCACGATCTCCCCGGGCTTTCCGGCATCTTTTATTGCCTGGCAGGCATTGACGATCAGGTTAAAAAGGACCTCTTCAAGATAACGCCGGTCAGCACGAACCTCTGGGATACTGGGCGGAATGTCCCGCGTCAGCCCGATATTGTGAGCGGCAAGCTCGTGACGGACCATCGGCAGAATGTCCTCGAGAACTTCCGCGACCGGAACGGCTTCGAATTTCATTTCTCCTTCGACCCCCGCTTTGGCAAAAAGCGAGAGCCGTTTGATGACATCCATGGCCCTGTCGGCTTGTTCCATGCTTCGTTTCATCGCGTCATTGGCGCTTTCAAGCGCTTTTTCCTTACTCGGGAACACCCCTTCCTTTTGCCGCTCCAAACAGCTTTCCGCAAGGCTTTTGATGACGAAAAGGGGGTTCTTGACCTCGTGATTGATGCTCGCTGCCAAAACGCCGATCGCCGTGAGTTTGTCCCTGTGCGCCGCCTGGGCGAGTTCTTCTACGTCGAACAACCCTTTTTTAGTCATAAAATAGGCCAGCGCAACAGGATAAATGGGCAGGAGGAACATACCTTCCTGAGGAAATGCCACCCCAAAAATCGGCAAAAATGTGATTGCGCCTCCCAAATAACCGACGAATGCGGACCAAAAAAGTCCCAGAAGTGATTTTTTCTCCAAACCCGAAAGCTCTTTGGCTCTGGCAGCCAATTGAAAAAAACCAAGCGGAATGACCAGAAAATAATTGAACGTCATGAGGTAATAGAAAATACCGGGCGTGGCATAAAATCTAAACTTGAGGATGGGTCTTACCGCAGGCACAAACCATGGCGTGCAGGAAACAACCAGTATCAAGAACGGGATCCAATAAACCGATCTGAGAATTCTTTTTTGGCTTTCTTCCCGTTTCGTGTAAGCCAAACAAAAATGGAACCAAAAAGTCGGGATAAATGCGGCAGCGCAGTTGGCGATCCTTGCGGCGTACAACGCAATTGAGTAGGAAACGTTGTCGCTGATCTTTATGGAAAAAGGAAGCGCCCACCCGGCGTAAGCCAGCGAAAGTAAGAAATAGAGCCAACCGACACGGTCTTGCCGCTTAAACAGGATGAAAATTCCGACCAGAAATGAGCAAAACCCAAAACACAGGACGGAGAAATTATAGGGGTTCATGCCTTGGAAACGGAGGTTAGAGGAAATTTGACAGTGAAGGTCGCGCCTTTGCCGGATTTCGAGACAACTGAGATGGTGGCATTGTGGCGCTTCAGGATCCCGAAGCTGACGGCAAGGCCGAGGCCGGTGCCGGAGCCGACATCCTTGGTGGTAAAAAAGGGATCGAAGATCTTTTTCTGGTTCTCTTTGGGGATACCGATACCGTTGTCGGTCACAATGAGTTCGACGGCATCCGAAGTTTTCCGTGTTTCGACCGTGATCTGGCCCTTCAGCTCTTTTGGGCCGAGGGAGTCATCTTTTTTTACCGCTTGGATGGCATCACGGGCATTGATGAGAAGGTTCGTAAGCACCTGATCGAGTTCCCCCGCGATCCCCTTCACAAGCGGCACCTCTCCGGGCTTCATCACCACCTCGATATTTTCCTGCTGGAACTGGAAACCCAAAAGGGCGCAAGTGCCCTTCACCACATCCCGCAGGTCGACATCCTTATGGGGCGCCTCTTCCGCGGTCTTCCGGGCGTATTTCATGAGCTTCTGTACGATCCCCTGGCAGCGTTTCGCGCCCTCCTCGATGAGATCGAGCGACTCCTTGACGTCCTCGTCGGCGGTCATCTTAAGGATCTGCGCGTTCGTCAAGACCGCCGTGAGCGGGTTATTGATCTCATGCGCCACGCCGCCCGCAAGCGTTCCCAGCGTCGCAAGCTTCTCGGCCTGGATCAACTGCTCCTGGGTCCTCACGAGTTCCCGCGTCCGGTCTTCCACGCGGCGCTCCAGCTCCACGTTCCAGCGTTTGAGCTCCTCGCTCATCCCGCGGACCTGGGTGTAGAGCTCGCTGATATTTTCATACTGCATGGAGTTCGAGAATGCGATCGTCACCGGGATTTTGAGCTCGGCAAGGAACCGGACCTCGTTCGGCCGGTAGGGCTTCAGATTCGCTTTGCGGCCGAGGCTCACCACCCCGATAAGCCTCCCGCCCAGGACGAGCGGCACCGCGACCATTCCCTGCGTCGCGCGGAAGAATTCTTCGGTCTCCGATCTAAAGGTCTCGACTTCCGGGTCCGTGCTGACAAGATCGCCCATCACGACCCCGTCCTTTTTCTCAAGCCAAGCCAGGAACGGATGGTCCTTCGGAAGGGCTTTAAGATTGCGCAGGCCCTTCGCGATGGCCGGGATATATTCGCCGTTTTTATCGTCGAGCAAAAAGACCGAAAGGCGGCGCACATAAAGCTGACGGCGGAGCATGCGGGCAAAACTCTGCAGGAGATCGCGAAGATTCTTCAGAAGCACGAGCTCCCTGGAAAACCGGATCATGACCGCAAGCAAGTTACTTCTCTGGCGCTGGAACAGATGGTCAAGCCGGGGCTGGATCGACCGGAAATAGAAATAGAACGCGATGGCGACCGCAAGATAATAGAGCGTCGAACCCCAGGCAGAGGCGGGATCCCGAAAGCGCTGGATCCAGTAAACAAGGGCGGCGAACGGGACGATCGCCACGATCGTCGTGGCCAGCCACATGAGGGTCTTGTGGATGACGGTCTCGATATCCATCGCCTTGTAGCGAACCACACAATACCCAACGATCGTCGTAAAAAGAAACAGAGGAAGAAAAGCCACCGGAAAAGTGTGGATACCATAATTGGGCAAAAATTCGATGGAACCGACGAACGCGACCATGAAAGCTAGGAACATAAGCCGGATATTTTTCTTAATAACGGGCGTCTCTGCCTTGCGATGAGCTTGGATAAAATTCACGAAGGCAAAGGCCATAACGGTACAGAACCATCCAATGAAGAATGGCTCCAAAAATCCGGCCCTTGGGAAATATCCGGTGGAGTAGGGATACAATCCCAGAACGATCCCGGGTGTCGTGACGCACGCAAGATAGAAACCCGCAGCGGTAAAATAATTAAAATAGATCCGGTTCTTTTTGGCCTTCAAAAGGTCCGCATTCCAAGTCGCGCTGAAAAAATAAACCGCCGGCGTGATAAAAATGATCCCAAACCAGGTGTAATTGCGGGAAACGGCCAGCGCAAGCGCTTCGTTGGACATCGAGCACACGATCCCGACGCCCGTAAGCCATATGCCCGCGGTGACGGTCGTGATCAGGTAGGCAATGTGGGTGACCGCTTTTTTGCCCTGGCAGAAAACAAAGATCCCCTCGAGCGATATCAGAACGCCGACGATGAAATGCGGCATCGCATAGACATTCCAGAAATAATTCTGGAGATCAAAAATAGAGTTCGTCATATCGTACGGCCCTCTCCATAACATCATGAAGAACGTGGGTATATTTTTGGATCTTCTCCCGGGGGCCCTTCATGCTGACGACCCCCACTTTCCCGCCATTTTCGGAAGAAAGTGAAAAATCGCTAAGGGCGATGAATCCGTCCGTGTGGGCATCGCTCGCCGGCGCGACAAAAAAACCGGCTTTTTTGATGATCGAAACCCCTAAGGTGCCTGAAAATTCCCTGAGAGAGCGCAGTAAGAATTTCGCGATCGCGGCGTATAAAACCGGCGGAGCGACCGCATAAGCATCCAAAAGCCAATAGCTTTCACTGCGACGCTTCCGTGTCGCAAAAAGCTGCCGGTTAAATTCCTGCTGGAACGCAAAAAACCCCCTGTCGGGCCTGCGTTTGTCAAAATAAGTGTTCGGACGAATGAAGATGAATCCGAGCGTCCGTTCGCGCCCGGCCGCTGCGCGCAGGTCCACCGGGACCGAAAATTTGACGTCCTCAAATTCTTTGTATTGGGCCAGTTTCCAGATGAGAAGGGCCGCCGAGGAAATAACTTGCCCGGCACGCCCGCCAAAACGCTTGTTCAATTCGCTCCTTACTTTCAAAAAAGGCTGGAAATCAAGGAATTGATAGACATGAAAAACCCCGCCTTTGCCATGCCCGGAGGAACATGCCTCCGGGACCATCCCCTCTCGATAGCCGGAGGCGGGAAAAAGAAGCTCTCTGCGTGTTCCCCACTTTTTTTTGAGTTCATTTAAAATTTCCTGGGCCGGAACACCGTCCAGAGAGATATGGCTGAACTGAATCCATAAATCCGCCTCATTAAGATCGGCGGTAAACCGGCATGCTATATTCATAATGCCAAAACCAGGATGCTTCGATTTGATAAAAAGAGGCGCTTGGAAACGACCGGCTTCCGTGGCAGAAAGACCGGAGGGCAAGACTTCAAACCGGATAAAAGCAGCGCTTAAGATCCGGTCACCATAATCCTCGGCTTGGCGCCTCCATTCCTTAGGGATCGACCCTGTTTGCTTTGAAAGCCAGCGATGCCATTGTTTTTTTAGAATAAGCGGCCGTTTTTTATCGACATGATCCTTGGTTTCGTTGTAATTCTGAACGATCCCTCGAAGAAGCAGATCTTGCATGTTCGCTGGCATAATCCTGAGGGTTTCACAGCCCACACCCAGGTCCAAACAGGGGGCGAGGTTCAACAAATTACCATGGGCATCGAAATCAGCCTCCACCACATCCATAAATTCTTTGGGACGGCTCACGGCATCAAAAGGGCCCCAATGAAGTTGACGGCAGAAGACCGGATAGGCTCTCAGAAATTGCGCCAGGCGCTGAAGGCAGTGTCGTTTGGCCGAAGCGAACGTTCTTTTATGTTCTCCTTTCAAGTTGGACCAAAGATCCAAGCTGAAAACAGCCAAAACAAATTTGGATTGTTCGGTCCGCAAGTAACATTGCGTTCCTTTTCGCCAACCATCCGTATCTTGAGCGATCCCGGCTTTCCGCAAAAACCCCAGAAATTTGACCGCCACAAAGAAAACCAGGGTCCCAAGATTTAATTTGTCCGTAAGTTTATCCATTTTCAAGCTTTGCATGACCCGGCGCACAAAGCGGGAACCGTGGGCCTTGATTCGAAAAATCCCGTGAGGCTCTACATAGGCGTTCTTACGGTACCAGGCAACCGCTTTCGCAAGCGTTGTTTCGAAAGGAGTGGACGTATAACCGAGCTCCCGGACCGCCTTGGAATTATCATACGCGACGGACATCCTGGAGAATTTGATGCCTTCGGTCGGCATCAGAGGTTTTCTCCGGAATATGAAGTAAGAAACCGCTTCTTCAAGGTAAGCAAGACTCAGCAGGAGCCCGTACGGGATATTGAAACGCGGCGCCTGGATCCCCGTGATCTTCTCAAGAAGCTGAAAGATCCCCTTCAAAGTGTAGCACTTGGTATTGGAAAGGATGTATCGTTCTCCGCTCCGGCCGCGCTCCGCGGCCGCAATATGCGCCCGGGCCACATCATCGGCATCGGCCACGGACCAAAGGACATCAAAATAGCCGGGGTATCTTTTATTCAGGAACTTGACGATCACATCCCCGGAGGGAGTGGGTTTATGGTCTCGCTCCCCAAATACGATCGCGGGATTCAAGATCACAGCCGAAAGACCTCTTTGACAAAATTTCAGGACTTCCTGCTCGGCGAGGTATTTGGAACGGGCATAGTGACTTGCACCGTGATACTCAAAACCCGTGTTCTCATCGGAAGGACTCCCGTCGGATTTAGCGCCAAGGGTCGCAATGGTGCTCGTGTGAATGAATTTCTTGACCCCGTACTTCAGGGAGGCTTCCAGCATATTCACCGTGCCGGCAACGTTGATCTTGTAAATCGCTTTGGGCTCTCTTACCCAAAAAGGATAGAAGGCATAGAGTGAGGCAAGATTGAACACGATCGAACAGCCCCGCACTGCTTTATCGACGGCCTGGGCATAAGTCACGTTGCCGTCTACCACCTCGACATTCAGATTTTCCAGGAGAAAACTTTCTTTTTTTTGACGGACCAGGACCCTTACCTCGTACTTGGCGGCAATCAAATGCCGGATCAGAGTCGAACCGATGAACCCCGTCCCGCCGGTCACCAAAACTTTCATTGTTTCAAACGCCTCTGCGGTTATGTTTCCGTTCGCCCCGCCATATCATGAACGGCAGGCAACTCAGGTGGTTTTGATCGCTTTCACTTCTTCATCCGTGACGAGACGTTTTCCCCAGAAAAAGGGCGCGAGCTCAAACCCATGTTTGCGGGCGAGATCCAGGATCTCCGCCATTTTCTCCCGGGTAATGTTTCCTTTTCCCCACGAAAAGTTTTCATACCGTTCCTCGAGCGCCAGCACGATCGCCTCCGAAAAACAGCCGTAAAGGACCTTGGAGGACGGCAGGCCGATATCGAAACCCGCGTTGAATTCCTGCGGCAGGGAGCAAATGCCTCCCGAAAAAACAAGGATGTCCCGGCGGTCGCATTCCCGGTAAGAAATGTTCTTGGGGTATCCGATATCGCAAACGATGGCGCCGGGTTTGAAGTTCGCAAGGTCGAGGATCGAGCGGGAGACACTCGCCGCTGCGATCACGATATCCGCGTCGCGCACTGCTTCGTTATTGTCATGAATGCCGTGGAATTTCGCTTTTCCGAACATCGCGAGCATTTTCCGCATATGCTCCAGGTTCTCGACGCTCCGGCTCGTAATGACGAGATCGCTCACTTGATCCGCCAGGGCCCGCGCACAGGCGCTGCCGATGTCCCCCGCCCCGCCGATCACTGTGACCTTGGCCGTCGAGAGGTCCATCTCCCGGAGACTCGCGGCCTTCAGGACCCCCTCGACCGCCAGCGCCGCGGTCAGAGTGTTCCCGGTCGTGACCGGAATATGGATGAGCTTCTTGAATTCTTCTCCGTACTTTTCGCCGGCGATCGAAGTGAACCCGCCCAAGGCCACGATCCCGAGCCCGAGCTTCTCCGCCACTTTGCAGGACTCCACGACCTTTTGCACGCCCTTTGCCATATCTTTGTCGAGCAGGTCGGGAATGATATTGCAGGCGATGAATGCGCCGCGGGTCGTTTTGCCGCTGGAAGCCCGAAACTCTTTCACGTCATAGGAAACATAGGAGGGCACAAGATCAAATACCTTGGCCAGGAATTCTTCGGAGGGGACTTTCATGTCGGGTTTGAACGACTGGAAATATTTGATCAGATGATTCAGATTGTAGGGATGGCCAATCACCCCGAAACCGCCCACATCGCGGATGCGCCGGTCGCTGATCTTTTGATAACGGCGTCCGGTCAAGATCCCGTCGAAGGCCTGGAGCATCGCATCGAAGTTTTTTTTCACGCGATCGGCAAGGACGCCGCCGATGATCGTCTCGAGCACCGGGATCCCGAGCCGCACCCGCGCCTCGACCCGGACCTCCGTTCCGCCCGAGGGGTGCTCCGTAAGGTACCACTCCCCCTCGAAAGTCTCGAGGTCCCCGTCCACGGCCTTGAAACGGATGATGAAATGATGGAAATCAAAAGTCTCTTCTTCCTGCCAGGAAATCGGAATACGTCCCATCTCCACCTTCCACGCCGTCATAACCTTGGCGCGGCTGTGGCTCAGAATACGGCATTCCTTGACGTTGGGCATAAAACGCGGGAAATCCTGGACACGCGTAAGCAGACGCAGGACCTGCCAACGCTTGGCCGGCAATATGCGGCTGACACTCACGGCATAAAGGCCGTCGTTTTTTTCCATCAGGGGCTCCCCGTCATGATCTCTTCAGGTACTGCACCTACCCGAACATCCCTAGCATCGACTTCCCAGAACGATCCTGAGTCAAGATACTCCTGCGTATTATCGGCCAAAACCGGGGTCTTTTAACCCCGGAGACAGGGTCTTCCGGGAAGAAAGTCCTCTCTACCGGAAGATAGAATGCCACCCCGGCGGAAGATGTGCTTCGAGGAACAGGAACGGGGGCAAAAAAAAGGAGCCCCGCCTTTTCAGGCGGGGCTCCTTCAAAACTACTGCGCCAAAAAACGCCTCGATTATTGCTTCGAGAACGTGATCTGGTCGATCAAAATGCTTCCGGTCTTCGGACTGGAGTTGATATCGTCGAAAACGAAGACGAGCTCGTTCAAAGAGTTCCAGTTCTCAATACGGCGGAACTTTTCGAACGGAATCGAGATCTTCTGCCACTGGTCCGTGACGCCGCTCACGATATAAGCGGAAGGCTTGTTCGTCATGTCCTTGAGCTCGATCTTAAAACGCTTGGTGTACCCGGCCTTGGCATCACCCTTCACGTAAAAATTCAGGGTGTTGTAAGCCGTCGCATCCTCGCCGTTCAGTTTCATCCAAAAACCATTGTACGCCGGATTCGGAGAATCCACATCGTAATCGAGGCGGATCGAGTAGCCGGCAGCATCCCCCTGGCTATCGTCCGTATCGAAAGACATCTGGGTCCCCTGGGACTCATCGTTCGGGTCCTTGTCCCATCCACCGAAATCACCGCCGATATTATTCGGTTTGTCCCCGGTGTCAAAATCCGCGATCACAAGCTCGTTCGCCGCGGGAGCTGCATAGGCTGCAACCCCAAAACCGACGACCATCAACGCAACGAGCGCTAATGTCAAACTGCTGTTAAACTTCTTCATTTTTTTGTTACTCCTTTCGTGAAATGATACTGCATGGCGAGGGTCGGGAGAGAGTATACCCTTTTAAAAAGATAAAGACAAGGGGTCCCCCAAAAAAAGTTTTCTCCCTGCCGGATCTCTACGAGGCAACCGGTGCGCCGCTATGGGTCCTTGGATGTCCCCAAAAATCATAAATAAAAATTCCGCATCCTGCTACTGCAAAAAGAGTTATAGAAATTCGGCCTAGATCTTTGAAAAGGAATCCACTGCCGTCTTAATGTCTTCGGCCTTTTCACGAACGTCCTCGGGCAAAGCGCTTTTCTGAAGATCGCTTATTTTTATCTTAATCTCGGAGATCTTGCTTTGTTCCGAGCGAAGGCGTTTCAGAATGATATTGATATCATGGGCCATATCGTGGAAAAAATCCCCCTCGCGAAGCTTGATGTCTTGGGGCATTTCTCCGCGGTTGACCCTCAACAGGGTCTGCCGGAACCGGTAAACCGGGCCAGCCACGCGATGGAGAAAGACCACGCCATAAGCGCCGATAATGATCAGCGTAAGGATCAACACTAGGGTTACGCGAATGATGATCGAGTAACTCACCTCATAGAGGATCTCGGAGGGATTGATCTTCCCGAAAGTAAAAGCCCCTCCGAAAGCCGCGTCACGGATGGTCTGATGAATGACCCAGGCTACCGCCGCCGAAGCCACCATAAAAAGAGCGATCAGCATAAAAGAAAATTCCCGCTGCATGGGGCGGTGAATGATGAGATTCTTCGCCTGGCGTTTGTAGGCACGATGGGTTGGGGTCTTCGTTTCCATAGGTCTTCTCCTTTGTCCGTCCCTCAGGAACGGAAGTAATGTTCCTTAGTTAAATTCAATGGCTCTGGATCGCTTTGTTCGCTGACAGGGCGTGTATCTTTTCAGATACGCCCGAAAAAAAGGACTTCGAAGTCTCCCGGATATCATCCGTGATCATCACAAGGGCCGGCAAAACGAAAAGGATCAAAATGGTCGAACTGATGAGCCCCCCGATAATGGTCACCGCCAGCGGCGACCAGAGATCGCTTGCCTGGCCAAAGCTCATCGCCATAGGCAAAAACCCAAGAATCGCCGCGATGGCGGTCATCAGAATGGGCCGCAACCGGTCGATGCCGGCCTGGATAAAACGCTCTTTTTTGCTCTGCTCTTGGGGCAAATGGAGGGCGTGATCCACCAGGAGGATCGCCGCGTTCACCGAGTATCCGGCAAGCATGATCATCCCGATAAAGACCTGCGTGCTGAGAGGTTTGCGCGTAATGGCCAATGCCGCCCAGATCCCGATGAAATTAAGCAGGATCTTGATCATGATCAGGAAGGGATAGAGGTAGTTCTCAAAAAGACAGGCCATGACCATATAGACCAGAAAAACCGTGATCAGGAGAGCGACCGCCAACTGGGACTTGCTCTCCATAAGCTCTTCGTACCCGCCGCCGAAACGCCAGTAATAATCGTCCGGAAGCTTCACCTCCTGCAGGGCTTTCTTGACGTCGGCCGCGATCTTTTCGATCGGCCGCTTTACATCCCCTTTGACGAACACGTAACGGTGCTTGTCCTTGCGGTCAATGGTCTGCGGACCGGTCGAAGGATAGAAGTTCGCGATCTCGCTTAAGGGAACTTGCTTGGATTCCTGGGTCTGGATATAGATCTGTCCCAGATCGTCGAGCTTCTGGCGATAAATGGCCTGGAGCCGCGTGATGGTTTCGATCTCCTCGCCCTTGGAAAGCTCATGAAATTTCGTGGGCCGCATGCCGCGGACCTGGGCATGCATGCTGTCGGCAACCGTTTTCACGCTCAGCCCGTACATGGCGGATTTCCCCTTGTCCACCACCAGCGAATACTCGGGACGTTTGCGAAGGTCCGTCATGACCAGGTTGGTCAAACCATCCACTTTGGAGATCTTGTTGGCAAACTCCTTGGCGAGTTTCTCAAGCTCATCCCCGTCCTGACCATAGATATTCACCACAAGTTTTTTTTGCTCGGAAGAGCCGGCGCCTTCGTCCACGATCAGGCTGTAGTCACTGTGGATCTCCTTGACCGCGGCGTTCCCCTGCTCATCGATGAGCTTCATGATCTCGTCTTTGGAATACTGGCGCTTCCGTGCGGGCTTCAAACGGACAAAAAGCCGGAGATCGTCCTTCGAAACCGTCGTGGAAAAAAGAGTGATATCGGGGATCTTCGAGAGGATCTCTTCGAGTTTTTTCATGGCCTGGTCATTGGACTCCAAACGCGCTCCGGCCAAAGGGAACGTGACGACCGCAAATTCGTTCTCCTCAAAAGACGAGGGCCAGTCGATCGGTGTGCGGACCAGGAGAAAAATGGCCAAAAAACAGAGCCCGAAAACCACGGGGACGACCTTCCACCGCTCGGCAATACACCAGCGGATGGCTTTCACATATTTTTCCCGCGCCTTATCGATGAAAGCGCTCGAGGTATCTTTGCGATGAGCATTGAGCGCCGTGATCCCGAACTGGCGGATGAGCATCGGGATCAGCATGAGCGCCGAAAAAAAGGACGCGATCAGAGAAATGCTGATGGTGAACGCGAACCCGCCATAGGTTAACTGGACGGTCTTATCGATAAAAATGATCGGCATGAACACCACGAGCATCGTCATGAGGGACGCCAGAAGCGGAAGCCATACCTCCTCACTCCCGTCACGAATGGCCTGCGTGTCCCCGAAACCCTGCTCTTTTTTAGAAAAAATGTTCTCCATGATCACGACCGCGGTGTCGATCAAAATACCGATCGCAAGCGACAGCCCGCTCAGGGTCATCACATTGATGCTAATGCCAAAGGCCGCCATAAAAATGAACGTCGCGATCAAAGAACACGGGATCACGACCAAAATGATGGCCGCCAGCACCCAGTTGCGGATAAAAACATAAATAACGCCCATGGTCAGCACGAGCCCCAAATAGAGCGCCCCCTTTACGTCGTCGATCGCGCGCGCGATCGTTTCTGCCCGGTCATTCACGACCACGATCTTGATATGCGCCTTATTTTCCTGTTCAAACGCATCCAGAACTTGGTTGAGGTCCTTCGCGACATCCAGGGTATTGGCCAGACTCGCTTTTTTCACATAGACCGTGACGTTCTGCTCCAGGTTCAGGCGCGCCTGGTCCGTCGCCTCGAGATAAGAGTCTTTGATGGTGCCTATCTCCCTGAGCGGGATAATGGATCCCTGGCGAGTGGCCTTCACACCGATATCCCCCACTTCGTCCACGGTGAGGAAAGAGCCCATGCTCCGGACCGCATACTCGAACTTTCCGGTTTCCACGTTCCCGGCAAGAAGATTGATGTTGCTCTGGCCCAGCACATCCATCACGCGTTCGATCGAAATGTTATAGGCCACCATCTTGTCGCGGTCGAGCTCCACCAGGATCTTGCGTTCCCTCCCTCCATAGACCTCCACGCTCGCGACCCCATCCACGCGGCTGATGACCGGCTTGAGCTTGATATCCACCATCTCGCGGATCTCTTCCGGGGCCATGTTCTCGGAAGTCACCGCGAACACCATGATGGCGGCCTGCGCATCATCGTAATTGGCGATCACGGGCTTTTCGATCTCTTTGGGAAGAAGGGGTTTGACGCGCGCAAATTTTTCACGGACCTCAAGGGCCGCGAACTTCATATCCGTGCCGGTATCGAACTCCATGGTCACGCGAGACTCCGCTTCGCGCGAACTGGAATAGAGGCTCTTCATTTTGCTCACGGTCCCGATGGCCTCTTCGATGGGTTTGGTGATCATCTTTTCGACGTCTTGGGAGGGCAATCCGCCGCGGGCACGCACCACGATCGAGATGATCCCCTGGCTTTGGCCCTGATAGAGTTCCACTTTCAGGCGCATGAGGGAGATGATACCGATCACAACCACCCCGACAAAAAGGATGGCGGTGAAAACCGGACGCTTAAGCGCGAAGCTTGGGATTCCCATGATCAGGCCGGGGGGGGCGTTGCGGAGCTTTCTTCAACGGTCTCTTCTTCGTAACCGAGATACTTTTCCATGAACCGGTTCACGATAATATAAAAACACGGAAGCACGATCAGAGTCAGCACTGTGGAAGAGAAAAGACCGCCCATGGCCGTGATGGCAAGAGGCGACAGAAGCCCCCCGCCCTCTCCAAGCCCGAGGGCGATCGGCAACATACCCATGATGGTCGTGGTGGACGACATGAGCACGGGACGCGTTCTCGTGCGTACCGCTTCCCATACGGCGGCGACCATTTCCTTACCTTCCGAACGGAGCTGGTTGATATACTCCATCAGCACGATCCCGTTGCCCACGACCACGCCGCCCAAAAGCACGAGACCCAAAAGCGAGATCACGTTAAAAGAGCTCCCCGTCACTTTTAAAGCAATGAGCGCGCCGCCGAATGAAAGCGGCACGGTGACCATGATGATCAACGGCTGAAGGAACGACTCGAACTGGGCGGCCATGATCATATAGACGAGCATGATGGCGAGCACGAACGCGAAAATAACGCCTCCGAAATTCTCCTTGATCTCCTTGGCTTTACCGGAAAGCCTCACCTGGAAATCCTGGGGGATGTCATCGGGGACCTTCAGCCCCGCGAGGAACTTTTGGACATCGGCGAGCACATCCTTGTCCTGACGGGTTTTATCGATCTCAGCCGAAATGGTCACCGTGCGCTCCTGGTCCATGCGCCGTATCTCGCTCGGTCCCTCTCCCCGGTTGATCTGGGCGATCTCTTTTAAGGGAACATGAACGTCCAGAACCTTAGAGTAAAGCAGCAAAGTCCCGAGATTGCTCAGGTTCTCCTTGTCTTTTTCGCTCAACCTTACCCGGACATCGATCTCGCGGCCGGCCTCACGATACTGCGTCGCGACCACACCCTCAATGGCCGCTTTCGCCGTAAGGGAAACATCCATCGCGGAAACCCCATAAAGAGCGGCGCGCTTTTTATTGATCTCGAGTTTTGTTTCGGGTGTTTTCTCCCCGATGTCGTCCTGGACATTGAGGATCCCCGGGATCGCGCCAAGACGCTCTTTGAGCCGTCTCACAAGACCTTCCATGGCCGTAAAATCGTATCCTTTCGCCTCGATCAGGATCGGCTTGATACTGCCGGCCCCGACCGAAAATTCGCTTTCCTGAAGCAAAAATTCGACTTTGACTTCGTCTTTCTCAAAGTTCATCGTCGCGATCTTTTCCTTAAGCAAAGTCACGATCTTGGTGGAAGGCTGTTTCCTTTCTTTATCGAGCGTCACAAGAATAAGCGCCTGAGACGGCCGCAAAGTCTCGATCTTGATCTCGCCGCGGCTTGTCTTCTCGCTGCCGATCGCCACCGAAATATCCTGGACCGCATCCTCCGAACGCAACACTTCCTCCAGCCGCTTGCAAACACCATCGGTGACATTGAGCCGCGTCCCGAGCGGCATATCAACCTTTAAGGAGAACTGTCCCTGGTCCACTTTAGGCAGAACTTCGCGGTCGATCGTCGGAACTACCAGAAAAGTCGATGCAAGCACCAGGAATGCGGTAAGCAGGATGCCGATCATGAAACGATTTTGTTCCGCTTTTGTGGGCATCGCCATGATCTTCCGGTCCAAGTTACCCGTGAGGCTGAGCGGCTTATACTCCTGCTGATTCACCGTCACATAAGTGGAAAGCAGCGCGATCAGCGTGAGCGGAACAAAGGTCGAGATGATCTGCGAAAAAATAATCGCCCAGGCGAGATCCTTAAATATCTGGCCCGCAACGCCCGGCACAAATACGATCAAAGGAAAAAATACGGCGATCGTGGTCAGGTTGGAGGACACGACAGGCCACACCACTTCCGTAGCGCCGTCAATGGCACCCTGTTCCGGATTGGCGCCTTCCTGGCGTTTGCGGAAAACATTCTCCAACACCACAATGCTGGTATCCGTGATCATCCCGATGGCGATCGCGAGCCCTCCGAGGGACATGATGTTCACCGTCACATGCGCCATGGCCATCAGGAAAAACACACCTAAAATGGTCAGCGGAAGCGACACGACCACCAAGACCGACATCGCGATCGCACGAAGATAGATATAGAGCGTAATCAGGGCCAGAATGCCGCCTTGCATGGCCTCATGCGCCAGGTTCTCGATCGTATTGCGGATAAAAATGGAATGGTCGTAAATGATCTTGACCTGAAGCCCGCGGGAATTCAGGTCCTCTTCAAGGAATTTCAATTCCTTGCGAAGTTTGTCCACGACCTGAATGGTGTTTGCGTTCGACTGTTTTTGGATGGCCACGGAAATATTCTCCGCGCCGTTGTAACGTGAAATGCTGGTCTTATCCGCCAGACCGTCGATAACGTTCCCGATATCCTTGACGGTCACAAGGCGCTTCTCGAGCATTTGCTTTTCCACCTCTCCCCGCAATCTCTCGATCGTCTGGCGAGGACCTTCGCTTGTGTCCCGCTCGACGAAACTCACGTCTTCCCTGCGGAGTTTTTCCACGTTATCCACCCCAACCACCGCGTATCCGATCTCGGCCGGCGAACGGAAATCTCCCACCGTCCGGATCAGATATTCATAAAGACCCTTTTTGATGCTTCCGGCCGGATAGGACACATTCGCTTCGTCAAGAGAGTTGACCACCTCAAGAAGTGAAAGATGATTGGCTTGAAGACGCGGCTGGTCGATCTCCACCAAGATCTCACGATTCACGCCGCCCGAAAGACTTACCGAGGCAACGCCGTCCACCTTCTCCAGGCGATCTTTGATCATTTTCTCGGTCAAGAGTTTCATACGCACCGGAGGAAGGTCCGGAGCTGTGACGGAAAGTAGGAGGATCGGGCGAGCAAGAGGATCGAATTTCAAGACCACTGGATCTTCGGCCTCCTTGGGAAGTCTTTCTTTAATGAGGTCGACTTTCTCGCGAACGGCCAGCGCCGCGAAATCGATGTCCTGCCCCCAATTGAAGGACGCCATGATGGTACTGCGGCCTTCGCGAGAAACGGACTCAATGCGCTTCAGGCCCGCAACGGACCCAATCGCCTCCTCCACCACACGCGTGATGAGCGTCTCGATCTCTTCGGGCGCCGCGTTCGAATAATCGGTGACAATCGTGACCTGAGGGAATGTGATCGGAGGAAAAAGGTCTTGCGGAAGACGTTTGAAAGAAAGAACGCCCAGAAGGATCAGTCCGAGCGTGAACATGTAAATGGTGACTTTTTTCTTGATCGCGAATTCCGGAAGACTCATGGGGCGGGGATCATTCTGCGGCAATCTTTTCTCGTCCGCATAACGCTAGAGCTCGGCTTCTTGGGTTTCGATCAAACGGATCTTCTTTCCATCCTCCAATCTCTCGAACCCGGTCATCACGACGATCTCTCCTTCCGTAAGGCCCGCATCGATCTGAGAATAGTCGGTACGGGTATACCCCACGGTCACAGGGCGCTTCTCGACGGTGCCTTCCTCGATCTTGCCGGAATCTTTTTCGCTTGCCGTCTTACCGGCCTCTTTTCCGCTCTTCTTCTCAATCTTTTCCTGGCCCTTGGCACCGGTGCTCAACGCAGCCATGGCGCCCAGCCCTCCTCCCATGACCCCTGCAACTCTGGATTCCATGGCGCCGGAAGCGGGACCTCCGGGCATTTTAATGACATAAACAAATTTCTCGCCTTCCCCACCCTGAATGGCATCCGTCGGCACCACAAGGGCGTCCTTCTTGCTATAGAGCATAATGCGAACACGGGCGAACATACCCGGCATCAGTAATCTTTCCGGATTTTCGATGCGTACTTTGGCCGTGGAAGTGCGGCTTGTTCCCGAGATCTGCGGCGCAATATTCTCGATCACTCCTTCGAAAGTCTTGTCCGGATAAGCATCCACGAAGACCTTGGCCTTCTGTCCCAGCGTGATCTTCTGGACATCACGTTCCACGATCCCAAACTCGGCATAGACATATTCGATGTTAATGTGGGTCCCGATCAGCGTGCTTTGGCTGATATTTTCCCCTTCTTCGACGTTCAGATCGCCCAGCATCCCGGAGGAAGGGGCATAAAGGTTGGACTTCTCGAGCATAGCTTCGTTCGCCTTCATCTCAAGACGTTGGGCCTCTGCTTCGTATTTCGCGGCATCCATTTCTAATTTCTTTTTTTCCACTGTCGACGGCGGGATCGCCCCCATCTTCAAGAGCTTTTCGTTCTCCGCCACTTCGTTCTCCGTCACCTTGGCTTGGGACTCCGCTTTGTTGAAAGCTGCTTGGGCCCTTTTCAATCGCAAGAGGATGTCATCCTGTTTTAGAGAAACGAGCAGGGCGCCCTCTTCGTAGCGCTCCCCCTCTTTGTAATTGATCGAACTGATCACGCCCGGGACCTCGAAACTGAGCTTCAGCTCCATGGATCCCTTGATATTTCCAAGTACGTTCATGGAATCTTCGTAATTGAACCGGCCGACCTTGAACCCCTTGACCGCCACCGGCGCGTCCTTGGCGGCCTGCTGCTGCTGTTTCATCGTATCGCTCAAGGAAGGCTTGGGGCTCTTAAAAAGCCCTAGAATCATCTTGCCCGAAAAAAACAACCCTAATACGGCGACCGCAATAATAATCAGACGCACTTTATTCTGAACAAACCATGTATTTTTGATCTCTTCCGGGATCCGAAACGGCGTTTGGACAGGCTCTTTCGGCAAGGGAGATCTGATCTTGAACGGAGAACTCTTGTCCCCCGAATCTTCTTCATTCTTCATGTTCATTTTAAACTCCGTCTTGGATTCTACTTTCTAATTTACCTCTTACCGCCCATGGAACAAGAACTCACTTCTTCTGAGGATTGTCCATGCTGAAAAAATTCTGGATACCCACCGCGTGGTTGAGCGCCGCTTTGGCCGAAAAATACTCTTTCAGGGCCTTGTGAAGTTCCGCCTTTTCGCGCACAAGGTCGGATTCGGCTTGAAGATATTCCGAAAGCTCGATCTCTTTTTTGCTCAGCCGGTGTTCGGCAAATTCGCGCAGACGCTTGCGATATTCCAGACGCTTGACCGTGGAATTCACCTGGATCACAGACTTCTGATAATCGTAAAAGGCCTGTTTCACGTCCTGAAGCACCTGTTTTTCGGCTTTTTCCAATTCCACGACTTGGTTGAGCTTGTCGACCTCGGCCTGTTTCACGTTCACAAAAGCATCCAGACCATCCAGAACCCCGAAGGTCAGACCGTTCTTTCGAAGCATGGTCCCTGAAGCCTGATCGAACTGCGTAATCGACGGCGCTTTTTTATCCCGGGAAAAAGTATAGTTCAACTTGTTCCCGCCGACGTTCCAGTTCATTTCGAGCATAAGCTGCCATTCTTTTTTAAGGATCGGTTCATTTTTGGCATTATACCCGCTTCCGCCATAAACAGCGCCATTATTGAGATAAGCCTCGCCCAACGCCCCGAACTGATAGGTCAGATTAGCCTTGGGTAAAAATTCGCCCCACCGGATGCGCTCACCGAGCCGCATCACCTGGAGCTTCGCGGCCTCCACCTGGAGTTCCGGGCGGTGTCCATACGAAAGGTCGATCAATTTCGAAAGCTCAGGTGCTTTATCTCCTCCCTTGAAAATATCGGGAAGGGTCTTGTCCCCAGGCACACCTCCCGCGGAGATCGCCTGTCCTTCGACCACATCATCCAGGTCATAGATCTTAACAAGCGAGAACTGATCGTCCACGGAAAGATCGAGGTATTTCTGAAGATCGAGCTTGGCGATCTCCAGCTCCTGGTTCGCGGACTCGAGATCGAACTGCATCTGGCTGTAAAGCGACTGAACGTTCAAACGTTCGATCTCGGAAATGATCTTTTCTTTGAACTTCTCTTCCGACATTTCCGCGAAACGTTTCATTTTTTCCACTGCAGCGCGTTGCTCTTCGGCAGTTTGCAAGGTCCTCTGGTATTCAAAATAAGCACGGGAAAGATCAAAGACGAGATCGGCGAGGGTCTTATCGTATTGTTTTTTTGAGGCTTCCAGGTTCGCTTTTTCCTGCAAGAGCGTATTCCAAAGGACCCCTCCGTTAAAAATGGGCTGGCGAAGCGTGACGTGCCAATCGTCTCCCGCGAAATTATTGGAGTTCATCAGGCCTTCGCGATCGTTGAAGTTGAACGACACCTCCGGAAAAAGTTTCCGCAACGCCAGAAGCACACGCCGGTTGTAGAGCGTGATATTTTCATGCGCGGCCTTGGCCTGGGTGTGTACGGACTGGGCACGGAGGATGAGGTCTTGGAGGTCCTTGTTCCCGCCGCGCAAAAATTCCTCTTTCTGCTGGACCTTGAGCGGCGTAATGCTGGTCCGGATATAAACTTTGTCCAGATAAGGCATCTCCAGCGCGCGCGCGGCGCGCATCGCTTCTACCTGCTGCGCAACGGCTTTCTCCAGGGCTTCCGTACGGGCCTTGTCTTCGGCTTTTTCGTTTTTGTTCTTCCTTTTCTTTTCTTTTCCATTCACGATCTCGATCTTCGCATGGGGCGCATCTTTGCGAACGGCCACAGGCTCTTGGGCGCTACCGGACGTCTGGACAGACTTATCTGAAGCAGATGGGGACTGTGAATCCTCCCCTGTGACCGCCGCCAAAGAGCGACGCCACCATGACTTCTTCTGAGAATCCACGCTGGAAAGGGAGGCATCTTTGGAAGATGTGGAAATACCGACCGCCGGCACGGACCCTTCCGAGGCTTGCCCTTGGGAAGAGAACATACAGAGACCCGTAGCGCTAAAAAACACAAAGAGAAAGAAAGAGATTTTTTTCATAAACATTGCATTGGTGGCATTTTACCATGGTTAAGTCAAAAATCCATAGCACTTGTCGAGTATTATATTTCTTCAAAAACCGCCAAAAACAGTTCCCCTCACCGCCCTGTATGGGACCGCACAGGAACCGCTTCTCTCCCAAATCGTGGGTATTCGAACCGTTCGACAGACGTTAGAATAGCCCTTCTCTTATCGGCAAAGAAATACCTAAGTTAATGTCATAAATCTGCCTGGGAACCCCCGGCCTGACCCCAAAATGCCATTTCAAAAAAACGGGGCCGCTCGCCTAAAATAACAACCCCATGGCCGCGGGGAAAGCTACTCCTGTTTCCTGAAAGTCCCTTGCGTTTTCAGGCAAGACGGCGCCGCAACCAGAAGCAACGTAGAATTGCGCTGGAGGGCATTCACCAAATAAAATTTCATCCCTCCGAAAAAATAAAGGTTATCGCCCTCTTTCAAGATCACCTTGCGCCCTTCGATCTGTCCTTCGAACTGGCCGATCAGGACCATGATAAAAAAAACTCCGGCGCCGTCCCAGCCAAATAGTTTTTGATCGAACCTCTTTTGGCTTTCGAGGATCATTTTCCCGCAGAAAAGCTCCTCGATGAGCGGCGTGAAAGAGATCAACTGGATACCCTGGGATGGAAGATCGATCTTGTAGAGACCTTTTTGGGAACCCAGGGAGAAATAGTCCCGCTGGTCGAGCTCGGCCCTGCGGAAAAGATCGCTCACGCTCATACCAAACCCTTTCGCAAGCGCTTCCAATGTCACCATCGAAGGGTTCCGTATCCTTCCCTTTTCAAGCGCCGTAAGCGTCTTGGGATCGATCCCTTTGCCGCGGCGGCAAAACTCCACACCGCTCAAGCCCCTCTCTTTGCGCAAAATCCTCACCAGAGGACCTATTTCAAGCGGACGTACGGATGTTTTCCTTTTTTCAGGTTTTTCTCTTCGAAACGTTGCCATTCCGGATCTCCTTTTCTTGGGCTAAGATCACCTTCCCCAGAACAAAACGCTGGTATTTTTCTTCATTGCGAAAGAACCAAACAAGTTTTCCATCCCCACCTTTTCGATCGGTCTCATGCACGGCCGGACTAAGCCGGATCTCCTTGCCCGGTTCCGGCGTGATCCCCAAAAAATCCCACCGGATGGCCCCCTCGATGATATAGCCCTTGGCATCGGCATAGCTTTTAGCGCGGACCTTTTTCCCCTCCAGGGGATCCTCCCCGCCTTGGAACCACGACCAGGCGACGGCCTCCCCGTCGTCACGTCCGGGCCTAAAACCGATCTGGTAATCCCGAGGATCATTCCAAAAAAGACCGTCGCCTTCCGGATCAACATAGATCTCCAAAAGATCATCACGCCATATATGTTCCCCCTTCCTCTTTGCCACCACATCGTCATCATCCACTTTCGCGACAAAATAAAGATGCTCGTAGTCCCACGCGAAACGAACCGCGGCCCCAAGATCCTCCACTCCTCCGAGATCGCCGAGATCTTTATGCTCTTTCGAGTTCATCACAAGGGCCTCGCCGGGAGTCCAATCCTTGAGAAATCCATCCACCTGAATGCCCCGTGGAACATAGGCCGCTCGATACACCGGAGGCTCCGGCCACGGAAGCGGCAAGACCCCCTTCCGGAACCCTATTTTTTCAAGCGCGGCCTGCACCGGAGGACTTTGGGACATAAATTTCCATATCAAACCGGTCCGGTAATTTTCGATCATCAGAAGAAGCGGCCCTTGGTCGATCGCCAGAACCTTGTCACTGAACCACCCCTTGCCTACGTTCATGGCGTCAGAAAAACCGTAGGGTCCCCACATCGCATCGCTGTAATAGGTCCGGATGTTTTTAAGGCAGGCGATGGATTCCCCGGGTGTGAATACGATCGAACTTCCGCAGGCCGCAGGCGCGACCGTCCCGTCATGAAAAACCGTCCAGCCCGGAGGCGCGCCGTAAGCGCGATACCCCGCGGGGCCTTCGGAGGCTGAAAGTCCCCAGAGATCCGGCCCGTAGCCCGCAAATTTCGAGGCCTGATCGATACAAAAGGCGCGGTTCGCGCGCGAAGCGTTCACGGAATTCTCGAAATAATCCGCAAATCCATCGTTTTGCCCTCGAAGATCAAGCCAAACATGCGGGTATTGATGCGTAAAAAGCGGCGGCATCTGGATCAGAAGGTACTCCCGGTAGCTTCCGACCGGCCGGAGGATCCCGCGCCAGATCTCCGGGGACACCGGATGGGTCGGAGAACCTATCGCCAGGACATAGAGAAGCAGGGATTCGTCGAAATGGTCCCAACGGGCTTTACTAAAACCCGTCTCGGGACTCCAGGCAAGCGCAAAGGCCTTTCCCTTATTCAGCATCCATGGGAAATCGACCCGTTCGTAGATCCTTCGGACAAGGTCCCGGATCTTTGCATCCTCGTAATATTCGGCCGCAAAAAGGGCCCCCGCAAGAAAAAGCGCCGTGTCGATGGGCGAAAGTTCGCAGCGGCTCGCCCTTTCTCCGGTCTCGAAATCCAAGAAATGGTAAAAAAAACCTTTGTGTTGCGCGGCATGATCAAGAAAAAATTCCAAAGTCCGCACGGTGAGCGCGTGAGCCGAAGCACGGCTCATCCATCCCCGTTCCACCGCCACCGGATAGGCCGTGAGCGCAAACCCGACCCCCGCAATACTTGCCGGAGCATTACTCGCAACACCGGAACGATTGAACGCGCTATCCCGCACGAGACCTGTATGCGGATGATGATGCTCCTCAAAAAAACGGAACGCGCTTTGCTGCACCTCCTCCAGGAAGGCATCGCGTCCCGCGGAGGGTTCCTGTGCGGCAACAGAGCAGAACACGAGAAAAAACAGTATGCACGAGGTGGCAGACAAGCGGACCCAAGGCCAGAGACCAGTGACTAGAGACCGTGAAAACAACGACTAAATCTCCTTTTTTATGAGCTGGATAAGCTCCCAAAGCGTTCTGGCCGTAAATCTCCTTTTGGGAAATCTTTGGGCAATCTTGTAAACCGAATCAACTGAAGCTGCTGCAAATTGGAACGCTCTTATTTCCCTGAGACCTCGCGTACCCCAGGCCCTTGGTCGTTAATTTCTGGTTTCTAGCCTGTCGAAATACACCAGCTTTTTTACCAGCAAGAGCATCGCTCCGAGCGAACTCCCCTTGGTACCTTTTTCGATCACCGCCGGATTGCCGAACCGGCGCATTTCGGAAAGTTCCTCGCCGGAAATAGAATCGAAGAAAACGATCACGGGGATCTCGAGCCTCGATGCTTTGAGCTTTGCGTAGAATTCGCGACCGTCCATCACGGGCATTTTGATGTCGAGAATGATCACATCCGGGCGTTCGCGCGCCACCTTTTCGAGCGCTTCCTTTCCGTTCGCGGCGCATGTGATCACGAATGCGGGATCTCTTCGCCCATAAAAATAATCCCGGACAACCGTCCCGATCTCTTCCTCATCGTCGACGACCAAAAGCCGCAGAGACTCGGGCGTCGGGAGCATCTCAACAAAACGCTTATTGAGATCGACCTGGGACGGGAGGGCCGGAAAAACCGCATCAGAAAGAGCCTCCTTATCAGCTGCCGGGGGCCCACCGAGAAGACAAAAACGGAATATCGGGTCCGTGCTCTTACGGACCTTGATCTTTTGGAGAAAAGCCCTGTTTAAAAAACAAGGCTCGGAGAAGAGGACGCTTGGAAGGGTCTTGTCAAAAAGGAGTGAAGCTTGCGCGGGTTCTTCGGCAACTGAAACGGCTGCCGGCGTGTCACTTAGATAATCCTTCAACAAAGCTGCCCACGGACCTCCGCGTTTTTCGAGGATCAGGACAGTCGCCATTTTTATCAATCTTGACCTCGTTGAAATTGGCGTTGGCCCTGTCGCCATTTAGGGAATGAATAAGAAACAAGGACAGTCCCAGTTTCTATCGATTTCAACCTCGTTGAAATTGGGGCGGTCCTTGTCAGCCATTTTGGAAATGAATCAAAGACAAGGACAGAACGCGCTGACATCGATCGCTTTCTCTCGTTGGGTTCTTCGAAAAGGCATTAATTGCTGGGCACATAAGGATGCGTCCCGGACCAAGATCCGGCAACATCCAAAATGATCGTCGTGCTGTTAAAGGTCGCACCTCCGCCGCTACGCAAGGCAGTCGCGGCTCCGACAGAATTGACCGTAAAAGTGAATTGGGTCGAATCCGGGGTGTCAATATCGAGGCTGGACAAATTCGTGGTGAACGCTGAATACTCAAGCTGGTAAGCCACTTCAGCCGCGCGAATGGTCCCGAGCATCGCGACCGCCTCGGATACGATCGCGCGTTCACTTTGACCAAAATAACGCGGAACCACTAAGGTCGCCAACACTCCGACGATGATCACCACGACCAAAAGCTCTATGAGCGTATAGCCCTTTCCGACTTTTATCATGGCGTATCCTCTCCTGCTATCGAACTGTTCTTCCCGAAGCAACGCATACGATCCCGGACAAGCAATCCCGTTCCGGGCTTTTCTATTCTCTTCTGTTAATGCATTGCCTCTCTTATCCCTGAGAACCAACTCGGGACAGGAGAGCCCTACGGCCCAACCTGTCCCGAGAATACACTCCGCATGGCGTTAATCCAACCGGTGCTTTTTACTGTTCTTTTTTCAAAAACAGTAAATGCCTCGAGGCACCCGCCCGAATATCGGGACAAGACAGCAATGCCTCCCTTCCGACGTTACGCTAGTGTGCACCCGCCATTTGTAAGGGGCGTGTAGGAAGTGGTACAAGCCCACGTATTGGTGGCTGAACTAAACGTTATAGTGCTGGCAGATCCACCGCTGGGCGTCCGCGCGGCCGAACAAGTCGGCGAAGTGCAGCTATATACGAATTTGGAAGTAGCGGCTGGTTCCCTCATCCCAAGACTGGTCCACTGGACCGAAGTGAACGGGGATGCGGCAACAAAAGTCCCGCCGCTATCGATCACCGCCTGCTGTGCCCGGACCATAGAACCCAACATCTGATTTGCCTCAGCCACGATGGCTTTTTCCGGAGCTGTCAAAAATCGAGGAATGACCAATGACGCCAAAACACCTATGATCACAACCACGATCAAAACTTCTATGAGCGTGAAACCTTTCTGTTTTTTCATCCCCCCCCCCAAAAAAAAATTGCTTTCTCAAGGTAACGGTTGATGATACGCCGCATTTACAAAGATTACAAACAAAATCACAAAAAGGACGCGCATCGCGAGCCCAGTCCTGCGCCAGAGAGCTCCGAAATTTCTCAAAGGAGAGGAAGAGACCTTAAGAAATCCCTTGGCGTCACAACCTTGCGGCCCAAACTGAACCGACAACCCACACAAAAACTCTTCTATTTTCGACAGGTTCCCTTCTTCTCAGCCAAATTTCTTAGCTTGGCCTCGAAAACAGGAGCCTAAAACCCAACCCGCAACCGCATCCATCCTCTGCTGTTTATCGACACACCACACAAATCATTTACCACATATCCTTCCTAACAAAACTATACACGTTCAAATAATTGCTGTCAAACTTATGCTTCTTGCAACGCCAATCTAAAAAAACCGAGTCTGTTTTCATTCAAAAATCTTCACTCGGGCCCTTGTCCTCTCAGAGATATTTCCCTAAGTCCCTGCGCGCATCGAGAGTTCGACGATGGGAAGGAACATGGAGACCACTATCGTCCCGATCACACCACCCATAAATACCAGAAGGATGGGTTCGAGAAGCGATGTCAATCGCGCAAGAAACGCGTCAACCTGTTCTTCGTAGTAATTGGACAATAGATCCAAAAAACGGTCGAGCTGGCCACTCTCTTCGCCGATCGAAATAAGCTGTGTCACAAAAACCGGGAATATCCCCCGGACTTCGAGTTGAAAACCGAGTCCTTGCCCGCCCCGAACCTGTTGGCCCACTTTTTTGATACCCGCCTCAAGGAACGTATTTTCCACGAGCCTTCCTGCGATCTCAAGTGCTTGAAGGATCTGCACCCCGGCGCGCAGCAGGGTCCCCAAAGACCTCGCAAAGCGAACCACGGCCACTTGCAGCAAGATCGGTCCAAAAAGAGGCGCATGCAAGACCATTTTGTCATACGAAACCTTGACCGAAGGCACCTTGCTCGTGTAAACCAAAGCGATCACTGCCGCAACCACAGTGCCAATCACCCACAAAAAATAAAATCTAAGAACATTGCTCGTCGCCACGACGATCTGGGTCAGGATCGGGAGTTGCAAACCTTGCGCTATAAAGATCGCCGCGAATTTTGGAACAATATAAACCAAAAGGAATGAGAGAGCGGCGATCACGGCGGCGGTCAGGATCCCGGGATAAAAAAATGCGGTAATCACTTTGCTTTTGATCCGCGCTGAAGATTCCTGGTAATGCACGATCTCTTCGAGAACCTCCGGCAACTTTCCCGTTGCTTCTCCGACTTCTACAAGATTCGCCCAGATCCACGGAAAAGCACGATGGTTGCGCAGCGCGGCACTGAACGTACCGCCTTCGGTGACCCTCTTGCGCATATGCTGGATCACCTGTTGGAAGTAAGCGTTTGCGATACCTCTTTGAACGATCTCCAGCGATCGAAGAAGAGGGATACCTGCTTTAAGAAGCGTCGCAAGTTGGATGCCGAAGAAAATGGTTTCACGCGTCGAAACGCGGTTAAAGATCGAAGCGGAAACTTTCCCGGACGCCTTTCCGGAAGACAAGGATCGCTTTGAAAAAATGCCCCAAAAACCATTTTTCTTCTTGCCCTGTTCCTCGACTTCGATCACCACATACCCTTGGGCGATAAGCTTTTGAACGGCAACCTCCTTCGTCGGAGCTGCCAAGGTCAAAACTTTGGATTGGCCCGGAAGATCGCGCGAACGAACTTGGCAATCAAAGAGAATCTCCAAATCTTGAGGCTTGTCCTGTTTTTGGAATCCCGCGACAGGTTCATTCATAGGCCACGCTTAAGACCTCGTCGAGAGTGGTCAGCCCACGCTCCACTTTTTTGATCCCATTCTGAAGAAGCACTTCGTATTTCTTTTCCTTTTGGATCGCTCTTAATTTATTCAAATCCGCTTCTTTTGTGATCAGACGCCGGATATCCTGATCGATCGGAATCACCTCATAAATGGCCATACGCCCCCAATAACCGATCTTCCGGCATTTGGGACACCCCGTAGCCTTGTAAAGGGTCTCGACCCGGATCTTATAATCATCCTGGACCTTGGGATCGACCTTGTACGGTTCTTTGCAGTGGGGACAAAGCACACGGATCAAACGCTGGGCCGCCACAAGTCCAAGGCTTCCTGCGACAAGATAGGCCTGGAGCCCGATATCGGTAAGACGAAGCACAGCCGATACGGCGTCGTTCGTATGCAAAGAAGAGAGCACCAAATGACCGGTGAGCGAAGCGCGGATGGCGATCTCAGCCGTCTCAAGATCACGCACCTCCCCCACCAGGATCACGTCCGGGTCCTGACGTAAAAAGGCGCGAAGAGCCGTGGCAAATGTCAGGCCGATCTCCGGCTTGACCTGTACCTGATTAATACCGGAAATCTGATATTCGACCGGATCTTCTACGGTGCAAATATTGATCGTCGGAGAAAGACGTTTGTTCAGAGCCGCATAGAGCGTCGTACTTTTGCCGCATCCCGTCGGCCCGGTCATAAAAATAAGTCCGTAAGGCCGCATCAGCGCCTTTTCGAACTGCTCGATTTGCTCCGGCTCAAAACCGAGCGCATTCATATCCAAAAGATCCAGGCGTTTGTCCAGAATACGCATGACCACCTTTTCCCCGAAAATAATGGGCATAGTCGACACGCGTATGTCGACTTTGTGTCCCTGGTACTGGAGAGCGAATGAGCCGTCCTGCGGGATCCGTTTTTCAGCGATATCCATTTTGGAAAGGATCTTGATACGCGAAACCATAGCGTTATGCAATTCCCGGGGAGGCGGAGGAAGCTCATAGAGAACACCGTCCACGCGATAGCGGATATTGATCTTTTCTTGGGTGGGTTCGATGTGGATATCGCTCGCGCGGTCCTCGAGAGCTTTACGGATCATGATATCCACGAGCTTGACCACAGGGGCCTTCTCGGCCTCCGATTTGGTCGCTTCAAGATCGACCTTATGATCTTCGGGCTCCTGGATATAATCCTGGGCAATGTCATCGACCTCCGAAGAGGAGATCACTTCTTGGAAATCGGTACTGCCGTAATACGCCACGATGGCCCGCTTGAGTTCGCTTTCGGTCGCAAGGACCGTTAAAATATCGTAGCCCGTGATCTTGCGAAGATTATCTAAAAAAATAAGATCGTGAACTTTCGATACTGCCACCTTGAGCACCTGTCCGTTACGATCCAAGGGAAGCACAAGATTGGCAAGCGCAAAATCGGTCGGGATAATCTCCTTGAGACGCTGGTCCATGCGCGGCTTTAACTGGTCGGGGGAAAGGAAGGAAACGCCGAGCTGCTCGGAAAGCACCATCCGGAGCTGGGACTCGTCTAGAAAACCCAACTGGATCATGATCTGCCCGAGCGCTTCTTTGGTCTCTTTTTGCTTAGCAAGGGCCTGGTTCAACTGCTCTCGATTGATGAGCCGCCGATCAATAAGAATATCACCCAGTAAGGCATTAATACCCATGCGATTTTATTTGACTCCCTGTCTTAAGATCGACTCGAGGCGGGTGCCCTTGCGCTCTGATCCATGTTTTCCATCGTGGAATCGATCAGTCTTTTCCGGATATTGAAATAACCGTCAAAATCCGTTTTCTCATCCGGACCGTCCTTCAGCTCCTTATACCACTGCTTCCCCTTCACCTTCCAAAAGGGCGCCGTCTCATCGTCAAAATCCAATCGTTTCGAGGGCGGGACCGGCTCTTGAAGCATCGAAGGGTCCGTGATGATGTAAGGTGTCACAAAAAGAATCAACTCCCGGTCCTTGATCGATTTTGTATTGCTTGTAAAAAGGGCTTTGCCGATCACGGGGATATTCCCAAAAAACGGCACCTTGCGGTCCTCATTGGATTGATGGCTGAAAAGCATGCCTCCCAAGGCGATCGTTTGTCCGTCATTGACCATCAGGGTGGTCCGTGCCGTCCGGGTCGTGGGATCTCCCGTGTCTCCTCCATCGGGCCCGTTCACCTGGATCGACGAAGGTTCCACCGTCGCAAAAGAAGGCTCCAATGTTAATGTGATACGCCCTCCGGTATTGATGAGCGGGGTAACGCGCAAGATAGTTCCGACTTCGTAGCGCTCGGTATCCGAGGAAGAGGTTCCAGATCCCCCAGCTTCCGTAACCGACGACGAGCCAATGGCCTGATCGGTCGAGATCTTGATCAAAGCGGGCTGATTGTCCAGGGCCAGGATCTTGGGTTTGGCCAGGATCTTGAGCTTGCTGGCATCCTCCAAGGCCCGGATGCTGATCTGAAAGCTTGAAAAATCCCTTGTCCCGGGAGTTTCATAAGTTCCTCCGTTGCTATCGTGGGCGGGATTAAATTGCTTGGCTGTGTTTTTGAACATATCCGATGTCGTTTTCCAAAATGAGGTGCCTCCATTGGCCACGGGCCCGTCGAAGAACGGCCAATTCGTATTTTGAATGGCGCCCGTGATCGTCCCAAAAGAACCGTCGGCGTCCCCCCATGTAATGCCGAGGTCCCGGTCAAGATCCTCAAACGTCTCAACCAGAAGGACATTGATAAGCACCTGATCCAGAGGACGGTCGAGCTCGGCGATCGCAGATTCGATCATCTTAAGCCGGTCTTCCGAATCGGTCACGATCAGGCTGTTGGAACGGTCATCGACCGAAACCTTACCCCGGTCGGAAAGGATCTTCTCGACTGCCTTGACGATCGCACCAGATTCTGAGGACGCTGCTTTCGGCGCGCCAAGTGTCTTAAGTCCGCTCCCGCTGCCGCCACCGCTATTCCCGCTGCTACCACCGCCGCTACTGCCGCCGGCATCTTCGATCTCCAGGACGGGAGTTGCTCTTATGTAGTAAAGTTTAAAAACGCGGGTCAACAGAGTCGGCTTATTAGGAGCATCGGACTTAGCGCGGAAAAGATAGATGTTCCTTCCGGGGATAAAATCATAGCTGACGTTGCATCCGTACGCGAGCGACTGCAGAACATCCTCGAGAGAAACATTATCGAGAGTCATGCTGACCTTCCGGTCGGCTACTTCGATCCCCGCGATAAAATTGATCCCGCTCAGATTGGAGAGCACGTTCAACACATTGATGAGCGAAGCGGATTTAAAATCCAGATAATACTTCCCCTCCTTCGTTCTCTCAACCTTAGGTGCCGGCGCTTCTTCCGGAGCCGGTTGCTCCACAACAGGGATCGGCTGTCCCTCCTCCGGCATGAGTTCTTCCCCAGACAGAGCCGGCCTCTTCTCTTCCGAAACGGGTTCTTCCCCGACCGGGGCCGGCTGTCCCTCGGTCGAAGAAACCGTGGCTGCCTGCTCCGAATCTTCCGCTATGACAGGATAAGAAAAACATAAACACATTAAAAAGATCGCAAGAATGCTCTTCCCGAAAAGTTGGTCGGTTTTTTTCATAATATCGGTTGCTCCCTTTTTGATAAAGGTGACGGCATTTGTTCCGAAGGGTCCGAAGGAGCGTCCTTCACGGCCCCTTTCTTTTTCGCTCTTTCCCTGGCCTTTTCAACTTCTTCCCCGCGAAACAGGGGAACTGTCATTTTTCCCCCGTTCACTAGAATATCGACCTCTCTTCTGCGAACTTCAAGAAGTTTTATTCCATTGATCTCATCGCCAATGTAATAGATGTCATCCCCGATGATCGCATAGCCATCGTCGTCGCTCCCAAATCCGATCCCCTGCAGGACCACGACGACCTCGGGCCGCGTCGCCGCGACAGGGGCGGCGGTGGTCACCGCGGCCTCGGTTTCAGCAGCGATCGCAAAGGGGTCCCGAACTTCTCCCTGGGCCATTTGAAGTGCGCCATCGATCCCGGAAGTCTCTTGCAAAGACGCCAAAGCGGCATCCGCCTCCGAAGAAACGGCGGCCTGCGAGGATCCCGCCACACCCCACGCTAAAGCTGAAACGCCTATTGCGATCAGAAAAAATTTAAAAAAGAACTGGCTCCGTCTGGTCATTGGGTTTTTTTGACCCGCGGTTTTAAAAGAGTTTCAAGCACAAGTTGGATCTGTAAAGAATCTTTGCTTTCCTGTTTGGAGAAAGCGTTCCACAACATGGAAATATCTTTGACTTTGATCAGCGTCTGGGTTTTTTCAATCTCGAGAAGGAATTTTAACAATGAAAAAAAGGAACCCCGGCCGTCCATTTCCACCTTCAATTTTATGAACCCCCCGTCCGGCTCGGTCCTGGGGGTCAGTGTCCCAAAACGGATTTGGGCCTTGCCGGCAACGTCGGAGATCCTTCCGAGAAGCTGGGACCGCTCCGTAAGCGTCGCCAAAGGACTCTCCATTTCCTCCAGATCCTTTTTTAAAACCTGGATCTCCTTGTAAAGTTCAAGGCGCTTTTTGGAATTCATAACGTCCTGCCGCGCGATCAAAATTTCCTGAAAAACAGGCTGGACCACGACCGCATACAACAATATGCTTAGCGCGACACCCGCCGCAGCTTTGAGGATCCATTCCTTTTCCCCCTCACGGACCTTCACAAAAGGCATGCTCCAGCGCTCCTCATTCTCCCATCCCCCGAAAACGTGTGATCTCCCGATTTCGAAACTTTTCCCTCTTGATCTCTTCGACCCTGATTTCCGTGAAATTGTCTGTCATGATCTTTTTTGCACCCAGCGCTTTTAACCAAGCGCCGATGGTCTCTGTTTCTTTCTCGGCATTTCCGAGATAACAGATCCCCCTCATATTCAAACGTTTTTTTCTTTTTCTGCTTTGCGAGGATTCACTCCCCGCCACATCTTCGATCGAAACATAATCCAAGGAGATCGATTTGGGAAGTCCCTGGCCTAAAGCCATCATGAAGGCCGCCCCGGAAATCTTTTCATTGAAAAATGCGTCCAACCGTTCCCTTCTCTCGTTCATCAATCCCTTCTCACCCAGAAGATCTTCCATGGAGCGAGAAACGAACGCGGGGAACTCTCGTTCCGCAGGACCTATGATCGCTTCCTTCTGGTCTTTCAAACGCATCAAAAGCGGCTGGAAAATAACGACACGAACCATGACAAAAAAAATGAGGATCAGAAAAAATTCGAGCGCCAGAAATCTCAGAAACTGCGCGGGATCGGATCTGCGTTCCTCCTTGGGCAATAGTTGAATATTCCCGAGGGAAGAACGATATCCGAGGGATCGGAGCGCCAATCCAAAAGCCACTAACAACTCGTGAAGCGCCTCCGGCGGAAGATTCTTTGCCCTGGGTAAATTCGCAACATCAAAACGAACTTTGTAATTGAAAGCATGTTCCAAATGTTCCACCCAGATCTTAAGATCTCCCACTCCGGATAAAAAGATCTGCTCGATCGACTCTCCTCCGGTCAACTTATAGAAATATTCCATGGACGCTTTCAGTTCGCCATAGAACCTCGTTTTATCTTCTTCCAGTTTTCCGCTTAAAAGAAAATCGCGGGACAAATAGACAATCCCTTTGGAAGCAAGCGTCACGTTCACATTTCCGTCGGACTGGAGGATCACAAACCCATGGGCCTGGACCTTTCCCACCATATTTAAGGCCGCAAAAACACGGCTTGCGGCGTTATAGACCGGCTCCACCACAAGCACTTTTGCGAACGCCGAACGCATGCTTCTTAAATATTCATCGAGAATTTCTCTGCGGATCGCGGTGACCGTGACCGAGAGAACATTCTTGTGGGTCGGGTACGAGTGATAGTCCAGGACCGAGTCGGTGATCTTGAAGGGGACGTAGCGGCTGGCTTCATTGCGCACTGCGCCCGCCTCGTCTTTTTTGGGAACCATCGGCATGATGAAGTTTCGCGTCACAACTTGCAAAGGGCTGACAGCAACATTCACAAAGGCCCCAGGCGCTTTGATCTTCGCAAGAACTTTGAAAATGGCCTGGACTTCCGGTGTTGCTCTCCGAATCCTGTGGATTCCTCTATCATGGGGGGATTCCGGAGAAGCTTCAGGGCCGATGGATTCGATCGCGAAAGACGTGATCTGAGGCCCGGTTCCCGTGCGGGTAGCGGAAACTGCGATCACTTCATTGCGACCGACATAAACGCCAACGCCTTTTGCCATGATGCCCCTGAGATCAAGGTTCCGCCCGACTTCCGTGAATCATCTGCTGAAAGTCAGTGTTTTCCAAGTCAACCCCTGCAACTTTAAAAATGACTTGGACTTAGGAGAAGAAAACGCTATCGCCCTCTTGAATCACATGCAACATTCCTGAATTGCGAAGAACAGCGACGGACATGGTGGGATAAACCCGGTCGACGCGCCCGACCGCAAGCCCTTTTCCGTTCCGGGAGATCGTAATCCATCGCCCGGGGTAGGCCCCCTGAGCAGCGCCCATATTGATCACGACAAAACCTCGCCGTTCATTGACCGAGGCAACCTCTCCTTGAAACAGGGCGGTTCTGCCTGTTGAAAATCGTTCGCGTGAAACTCCCGCGGCGGCACCGGAAAGGGCCGACATGCCCCCCTGATCGATGATCTTGTCGAAGGCCTGGCTCTGGGCCTTAAGGGCCGCGATGATGGCCTTTTGAGTCTGTACCGTGTTCCGCAGAACGTCGGCTTCTGATCTCGCCGTTTTTAATTCTGAGGTCGTCTCCTGCAGTTCGCCATTCACCCATCTCATTTCCGCACGTTCATCTTCCAAAACGTTCTTAAGCGCAATGTAAGAACGCTCGAGAAACCCTTTCTCGTCTTTCAGTTGCAAAAGTTTCTGCGATGCCTCACGGCTCAAAAAGGTCTCTTGAACATAAAAAAATGCGAGGACCCCCGCCGTAAGCCACCCCAACACCAGTAAAATTCTCCCTAGATTTAAGAAAAATTCTTCCGACGGCGCGCGGCCGGGACCGCTGAGTTTCGGAGCACGGGGAAGTGAGGAAACGGCCGTTTGCGCGCTGAAAGTTTCAAGAACGGGCAAGGATCGTTGCTTAGGAGTTTTGGGCAGAGGAAAAATGATCTTAGGTCTGGCCGTTCTTTGCTCCTCATATTCGTGAACAACCTTCTCCTCCAGAGCGATCCAGCTCTCAATAACCTTGAGATCGGTCCGGGGAATATCAGGACGAGGAATTTTCGGCAAAGGAACCGTGTTCTTGGGCTGAACTCTCTTTTGTTCCTTATAATCGTGGACGAGCTTTTCTTCCAATGCAACCCAGTTCTTGATAGCTGCAAGACCGGCCCGCGAGGTATCAGGATGACGCATTTCCGGAACAGGTTTGCTTAAGACGGCTGCAGCGTTTTTTCCATGGGTTTGGGTCCTCGAGAAGTTAAAAAGGCTGAAAGCCATGCTCTTTTTGGGGGCCAGCGGTCCGGAGATGTTCTTACCATTGCGATGGATGATCTTGATCCTTTGATCGCCGGTATCATTGAGTTTTTGCATGGCCCACCCCTCCATCTCCTTAGTAGTCGAAAGTCCCACGTGCCCGGACAGACCCCTCATGAGATCCGACTTGGTATACTACATTCTATATTCGACCAGCTAAAGGTTTTTCTTAATGCGGATGAAAAAATTTCCGAGCTCATCAGAAAGCGGAAGAGGCCCGAGAAAGATCGAACTACGCTTGAGGGATTTGTGTGTCGTGTCTCGCTTCGAATTCGCGAATGGCTTTTCCCTCCTTGAGGGTAATGCCAATATCATCAAGCCCCAGGAGAAACCGCTCTTTCACTGAGGGATCGATCTCGAAATGGAAGGATATTTCGCGGGAAGCATGCAGGGTCACCGTCTGATCGACCAAATGAACGGTCGCCTCTAAACCGGGTTTCTTGTGAACCTCCTGAAAGATCTGTTCAACCTCTGCCTCTGAAAGTTCCAGGGTCAAAAGGCCATTTTTTAGGCTATTATTCCTGAAAATGTCCGCAAATCCCGGGATGCGGTCTTTCCCCTCTCCGGACCATGGGGCAATAACCACCCGGAAACCATACTGGCAGATCGCCCATACGGCGTGTTCGCGGCTGGAGCCGCATCCAAAATTGTTACGTGCGACCAGGATCGTCGCGTTCTGGTACTCTTCCCGGTTCAAGACGAATCCGGGGTCGTTTTTTCCTCCCGGGAGATACCGCCAATCGTAAAAAAGCGATTCCCCGAATCCCGTACGGGCCGTCAATTTCAGGAACTGCTTCGGGATGATCGCGTCGGTATCGACATTCGCGCGATCCAGCGGCAAGATCACTCCTCGAAAGTTCTCGAATGCTTTCATGGCAGGACCCCCGGCCATTTCCGGACATCCACAAAATGTCCCGCCACGGCAACCGCAGCCGCCATCTCCGCGCTCACAAGATGCGTGCGTCCATCCTTCCCCTGGCGACCTTCAAAATTACGGTTGGAAGTCGCCGCACAGCGTTCCTGAGGTTTGAGCTGATCCGGGTTCATAGCAAGGCACATGCTACATCCCGCATCGCGCCATTCGCACCCCGATGCCAAAAAGACCCTGTCGAGCCCTTCTGCCTCGGCTTGTTTCTTGACCCACTGGGAACCCGGCACCACAAGCACACGGACTCCCGGGGCGACTTTGTGTCCCTTAAAATACTTTGCCGCAACGCGCAGATCTTCGATGCGACCGTTCGTACAGCTCCCGATAAAAACGGTGTCGATCTTGATGTCCGTGATCGGCATTCCGGACCTCAGTCCCATATATTTCAAAGATTGCTCGACATCCGCCCTCGCGTAGCCAGGAACTTGATCCGGTTCGGGTACGCGTCCGTCCACATCCGCCACCATCCCGGGGCTTGTGCCCCAAGTCACTTGTGGCGCAATCTTGGATGCGTCAATTCTGATCTCTTTATCAAATTTCGCTCCCGGATCGGAAAAGAGGGTCCTCCAATAAGTCTCGGCTTTTTCGAGGCCCTTCCCTTTGGGCGCATACGGACGGTTTCCTTCGGCAATATACCGGAACGTCACTTCATCCGGCGCGATCATCCCTGCGCGCGCGCCTGCTTCGATCGTCATATTGCAAACGGTCATACGCGCTTCCATAGAAAGAGCGCGGACCGCCTCTCCGCAATACTCGATCACACAACCCGTCGCGCCCGCGGTCCCGATCATCCCGATCAGTTTCAGGATCATATCCTTCGCCGAAACAGGTTCTTTGAGCCGTCCCGTGAATTCGACCTTGAAGGTCTTGGCTTTTTTTTGTAACAGACACTGGGTCGCAAGCACGTGTTCCACTTCGGAGGTCCCGATCCCGAACGCAAGCGCGCCAAAAGCGCCGTGCGTTGCGGTGTGGGAATCCCCGCAGACAACGGTCGTCCCAGGCAACGTGATCCCGAGCTCGGGGCCAACGATATGCACCACGCCCTGTTTGTCGCTATGAAGATCGTAAAGTGTCACGCCGAATTCCTTGCAATTCCGGTCAAGCGCTTCCAGCGACGCCTTCGCGATAGGATCTTTGATGTTGAAACGATCGGCATCGGTCGGCACATTGTGATCCATGGTCGCGAATGTAAGCTCGGGGTGGCGGACTTTGCGGTCCGAAAGACGGAGTCCTTCAAAGGCCTGGGCGCTCGTGACCTCGTGGACCAACTGGCGATCGACATAGAGAAGCGCCGTTCCGTCAGAGAACGTCTTCACGACGTGCGAATCCCATATTTTCTCGTAGAGCGTTTTCGGCATAGTCCCAAAACCCGTCCATTTTAACGAAGTTAAAACTGGGGCAGCCCCAATTCCCATTGACAAAAACTTTAAAGCCGGGGCAGGGGTCAAATTATATGAATTTACGAAGAATGCGCAAGAACTCAAAACCCGGGGAACGGTTTTCGGGGAACGCAGCCCCTCGAAGGGATCGGCAAATCATGCCCGGATGCAGAGCCTGCGTACGTTTCCGCTCCGGCATTTCCCGCTCTTCCGGCCTAACGGCCCGGCGTCAAAAGACTTGTGCGCTCTCTTCAAATCAAACATAATGCACCGCAATGAATTGAGACCCATTGAGGCGCTATGAATTCCAAACTCTTATCCACGCGGACCTGTTTTCTTCTGATCCTGCTTTTCGGGATCGGGGTCTACTCCAATACTTTTACCGGAGCTTTTCAGTTTGATGATGCGATCCATATTCTGGAAAACCGTTCCCTTCAGCCTTTGGACCTCGGAAAACTTTGGCAGGAGTACCCTTCCCGTTTCATCACAAATCTCAGCTTCGCTTTCAACGTTTATCTGGCCGGTTTTGCAACCTGGAGCTTTCACCTTGTCAATCTGCTGATCCATATCCTCACTTCGTTCGTCGTATTCAATCTCACTCTGTCGATCCTCAGCACCCCTTCCCTAAAGGACCGGGTGCCTCCCGCGCAGCAAAACCTGTTCGCTTTGGTCGCCGCGCTTCTTTTCGCAGTGCATCCCGTGCAGACCGAAGCGGTGACCTACATTGTGCAACGCGCGACTTCGCTGGCAACCTTCTTCTATCTCGCCGCGCTCTGGCTGTACCTTAGAACACGGCTCGGGAACCCCTGCCATTACCGTCTGGCCCTCTTTTTCACGGTCGCAGCCATGTTCACCAAAGAGATCAGCTTCACCCTTCCCTTCGCGATCCTGCTTTCGGAATTTTTCTTTTTTCCGCCCACGCCCGAAGACCCCCTCAGAAAAAAACTTCTCCGTTGGATCCCTTTTGCGGCATGTCTTTTGATCATCCCCTTGCTCTGTTTCATGAATAGCCATCTTCTCTCGCGTGTGGGAGGGTCCATGAGTGTCCTTCCATCCGTCACCGGCAATATCTCCCGATGGGATTATTTCCTGACCCAATTCCGCGTCGAAAGGACCTACTTGCGGCTTCTTTTTTTCCCGGTCGGCCAATGCCTCGACTATGACTACCGTCTTTCATCGGGTGTGGGAGATCCGGACACGTGGGCGGCTTTTTCACTGCTTTGCAGCGTTTTTATTTTATCGCTCGCTTTTTTTAAAAAAAACCGTCTCCTAACCTTCGGTATTTTATGGTTCTTCCTGACCCTGAGCATTGAATCTTCTGTGGTCCCCATTGCTGACGTCATCTACGAACACCGCCTTTACCTTCCCATGTTCGGGTTCGCCCTCTTCCTGACGTCGTTTCTGTGGACACTTCTTAAGTCTGCCAAATGGTTCGCCGCAATTTCGCTGGTCATTATTGTCATTTTTTCAGGCATGGCCTATTCCAGGAACACGGTGTGGGAGAATGCTTTTACGCTGTGGGAGGACGCGGCAAAAAAATCTCCGCGCAAATGGCGTCCTTATTGCTCCCTGGGTTTGGCCTATGCCGGGGAACTGAGAGACTATAAAACTGCCATTCTGTTCTTCAACAAAGCGCTCCAGGCGGGATCGTACACCTCGGTACTTCTCACCAATATAGCATCGGCTTATTCTCAACTTGGCAATGTTGAAGCAAGCGCTTATTACCAAAAACAAGCGCTTGCTTACGCGGATTCAGAAACCTACCCTTCGCGAGGCGTCCTCGATTACAACCAAGTCGTTTACTTGAGACATGAAAAAAAATACCGGAGGCCATCGACTCCGTGAAGCGAGCTATCCAAGCCGATCCCCGAGATCATTTTTTTCACGTTCAGCTTGGAGAGCTCTATGCTGAGGAGGGCCAAAAAGATGACGCGGTCTTTTCTTTCCGGAAAGCGATCGAGCTAGCGCCCCTGGCCCGGGAAGGCTACGAGGCTCTGGCCCTTTTCTACAAAAAAAATGGGGACTATCAAAAAGCTGTGGGGGTCATGGTGGAATATCTGAAATTCAAAAAGAAGCACAAACCTTTGTTTGGAAATTGAGACCTATGGAGACGCGATGAATTCCAAACTCTTATCCACGCGGACCTGTTTTCTCCTGATCCTGCTTTTCGGGATCGGGGTCTATTCCAATACTTTTACCGGAGCTTTTCAGTTTGATGATGCCCCCAACATCCTGGAAAACCGCTTCCTTTACCCTCTCCATCTCGGGAATCTTTGGAATCACTATCCTCTCCGTTTCATTGCAAATCTTAGCTTTGTCTTTAACATTTATCTGGCCGGTTTTGCAACCTGGAGCTTTCACCTTGTCAATCTGCTGATCCATATCCTTACTTCGTTCGTCGTATTCAATCTCACCCTGTCGATCCTCAGCACCCCTTCCCTAAAGGACCGGGTGCCTCCCGCGCAGCAAAACCTGTTCGCTTTGGTCGCCGCGCTTCTTTTCGCGGTGCATCCCGTGCAGACCGAAGCGGTGACCTACATTGTGCAACGTTTGGCTTCGATGGTAACCCTCTTCTATCTCACCGCGCTCTGGTTGTATCTTAGGGCGCGGCTCGGGAACCCCCGCCATTACCGTCTGGCCCTCTTTTTCACGGTCGCAGCCATGTTCACCAAAGAGATCAGCTTCACCCTTCCCTTCGCGATCCTGCTTTCGGAATTTTTCTTTTTTCCGCCCACGCCCGAAGACCCCCTCAGAAAAAAACTTCTCCGTTGGATCCCTTTTGCGGCATGTCTTTTGATCATCCCGGTGTTTTTCCTTATGGACAGTCATCTTTTAACGCGCGGGGGAGGATCCCTCCACATTCTCCCTTCCGTGGCCGACAATATCTCCCGATGGGATTATTTCCTGACCCAATTCCGCGTCGAAAGGACCTACTTGCGGCTTCTTTTTTTCCCGGTCGGCCAATGTCTGATTTACGATTATCGTCTTTCAAGAGGCTGGGGAGATCCGGACACGTGGGCGGCTTTTTCACTGCTTTGCAGCGTTTTTATTTTATCGCTCGCTTTTTTTAAAAAAAACCGTCTCCTGACCTTCGGTGTTTTATGGTTCTTCCTGACCCTGAGCATCGAATCTTCCCTCATCCCTTTTCCCGACATGATATTCGAACATCGTCTTTATCTTCCCATGTTCGGGTTCGCCCTCTTCCTGACATCGCTTCTATGGACACTCCTTAGGTCCTTTCAATGGTTTACCGCTGTTTCGCTGGCCGTCATTGTTGTTTTTTCCGGTATGACCTATGTCCGGAACCGGGTATGGGAAAGCAAGCTTTCGTTGGCCCACGATATCGTCAAAAAATCACCTCACAACGGGATCTCTTACGTTGGCCTGGGCGACGCCTATTTCCGAGAAGTCAGGGATGATAGGACCGCGGCATTTTATTTTGAAAAAGCGCTGGGATTGGGCTTTGTCACACCTCTGATTTTTTATAACCTATCCGCCGTTTATTCCCGCCTTGGCGAACACGAAAAAAGTCTTTATTACCAAAGTCTGGCTTCCTCCTCCAAGTCTTTGGATAAAAGTCTTTCCCTTTTTGACGATCGTGCGCTTGTTCTGATCGAAGAAGGCAAAAATGCGGAAGCCGTCGAGACGCTGAAGAAGGACATACAAATGCGCCCTGAGGATCCCTGGTTATACATCCAACTCGGAGAAGCTTACCGCAGAACGCAACGAGAAGAGGAGGCTGTGTTTTCTTTCCGGAAGGCCATCGAGTTAGCGCCCTTGTCCCCAAGGGGTTATAACGCCCTGGCCTTTTTTTACAAAGAAAAAGGGGACGAACCGAAGGCTTTGGCCGTATTGCTAGAATATCTGAAACTCAAAAAGAAACACAAGCCTTTGTTGGGAAATTGAAGGGCCCCAAAATCAGAAGAATGGCCCTCGAGAAACGCCGTCCTTTCGAGCCGTCGGCGGACAACGCTCAGACACAAAGCCTGCACGCGTTCCCGCTCCGGCATTTTCCTTCCTTCCCGCCTTAAAAGTTCCGGCGTCAAAAGACTTGTGCGCTCTCTTCAAATCAAACATAATGCTCCGCAACTAGTTGAAACACATTGAGGCGCTATGAATTCTAAACCCTTATCTACGCGGACCTGTCTTCTCCTGATCCTGTTCTTCGGACTTGCGGCCTACGGCAACACCTTCACCGGCACTTTTCAGTTCGATGATATCTTTGGCATCTCGGAGAACCGTTCCCTTTATCCTCTGAACCTCGGAAGACTTTGGCATGACAGTCCTCTCCGTTCCGTCGGCAATCTCAGTTTTGTTTTTAATATCTATCTGGCAGGTTTGACGCCGTGGAGCTTCCACGTTCTGAATTTTCTCATACATCTGTTCACCTCATTCATCGTCTTCAAGCTCACCCGATCGATCCTCAACACCCCTGCCGTAAAAGACTGGGTGCCGCCCTCGCAGCAAAACCTGTTTGCTTTGGTCGTTGCGCTCTTGTTCGCAACCCATCCGATACAAACCCAAGCCGTCACTTATATCGTGCAGCGCCTGACTTCGCTGGCGACTCTTTTTTACCTGGCAACGCTTTGGATGTACCTGAAAGTACGGCTTGAGAACACCCGCCGCTACGGGGCTGTTTTCCTCTTGATGCTGGCCGCCATGTTGACCAAAGAGATCAGCTTCACCCTTCCCTTCGCGATCTTGCTTGCGGAATTATTCTTTTTCCCGGTCTCCGAAAAAGAATCCCTCGGCAAGAAACTCCTCCGGTGGATCCCCTTTGGGGCATTTCTTTTGGTCATCCCCTCACTTTTGTTCATGCATTCTTACCTCTTGACCCGCATGGGCGGATCCATAAAGATCCTGCCGACCCTGGCCCATGGCATCTCCCGTTGGGATTATCTCCTGACCCAGTTCCGCGTCGAGAGAACCTATCTGAGGCTCCTTTTTTTTCCGGTCGATCAACGCCTTATGTATGATTATCGTCTCTCATCGGGTTGGGGAGATCTTGACTCCTGGGCAGCTTTTTCGCTGCTTTGCGGCGTTTTGATTCTAGCCCTTGCCTTTTTGAAGAAAAACAGGCTCCTGTCCTTTGGCGTTCTATGGTTCTTTCTGACCCTCAGCGTGGAATCATCGATCATTCCTCTTCCCCATTGCATATTCGAACACCGTCTTTACCTTCCCATGTTCGGATTTGCCCTCTTCTTGACGTCACTTTTATGGATGCTTTCCAGGTCCGTAAAAATTTTCACCGTCATTTCGCTGACCCTCGCTGTTCTTTTTTCAAGCATGGCCTATGCCCGCAATGAGGTATGGAAAAGCGTGCTTTCGTTATCCCTAGATTCCGTAAAAAAATCGCCCCACATGGGGATCTCTTACGCGGGTCTGGCCGATGCCTATAACGACGAGCTGGGAGATTACAGAACTGCGGCGCTCTATTATGAAAAAGCCCTGAAATTGGGTTTTGTCACTCCCTCGGTCTACCATTACTTATCCCGGGCCTACGCTCGCATGGGCGATCGGGAAAAAAGTCTTCACTTCCAAAAATTGGTCGCATCCGTCTCGAACCGGGAAAGAAATCTCATTTTTCCTGACAGCCACGCGCTCGCCCTGGCCGAAAAAGGCTTGGACCTGGAAGTTGTCGAAACGCTCAAAAAGAGCATCGAGGGAAGTCCTTACAATCCCTTGCTCTTTATCCAACTCGGAGAAACCTATCTCAAAATGCACCGGGAGAATGAGGCCGCCCTTTCTTTCCGTCAGGCGATCAACGCAGACCCTCTTTACGTGGGAGGTTATAACGCCCTGGCTCTCTTTTACGAGAAAAAAGGGGACAAACAAAAGGCCGTCGATGTCATGGTGGAATATCTCAAATGCAAAAGGATGCACAAACCTTTGTTCGGGAATTAAAGAGGAGCAAAATGGATCGCAGAGAGTTCCCATCCCTTTTTCAAAAAACGACCGCGTAGGGATTAAAAATCATCCGCGCTCTATGAACGGATCCGAAATAAAAAATTTTATGGAAAAAAAAAGTCCCTTGCCGCTCTTCCTCGCTGTCGCGCTGCTTCTTTTGTCAGGATCCTTCCTCTATTCTAACACCCTCCATGCCCCCTTTTATTTTGACGACTACCCCAACATACTTCTCAATTGGAAGATCCTGGATTTCCGGGGCTGGATCGACCTGTTCAGCGACACCACCACGCGCTTTCTGGTTTTCTTAAGCTTCGCGATCAACTACAAAATGGGCGGAATTTCTCCGGTGGGGTACCACATCGTTAATCTGGCTATTCATCTTCTGAACAGCATCCTTGTTCTGGGAATAACCCGCCTCTTATTGACGACCCCCGCGCTCCAAAGAACTCCCCCTCTTCCCGCCCCTAAAAATCTTATTGCCTTCGCTGCAGCACTTATTTTTATGTGCCACCCGCTCCAAACTCAGGCGGTGACCTATATCGTCCAACGGCTGACCTTGATGGCCTCTTTCTTCTATTTGGCAACCGTCTTATTGTATCTTCATTTCCGGATCAGCAAAATGCGGGCGTCTTATCTCTTGGGATTATGCACGGCCCTTCTTGGTATCCTCTCCAAGGAGATCGTGTTCACGCTACCCGCGGCCCTGTTGCTCTGCGAGGTCTTGTTCTTCGACCAGGACGCAAAATCGATCCCGTGCCTTATAAAACGCCTCCTGCCCTTTGCTCTCATTTCCCTCCTGATCCCAGGGTTTCTTTTTTTGAATCATTGCCGCATGGTCCAGGAAGGCGGACAAATGTCCCTCATGCCGACGATGACCCGCCTTATTTCCCGCAGCGCCTATTTTGTCACTCAACTGGATGTTGTCCGAACTTATCTTGGACTCCTTTTTTTCCCGGTCCGGCAAACCCTTGACTATGACTTTCCGCTCTCGACCGGATTCTTCAGCGCCGCAACCTTCAGCTCCTTTGTCCTTCTCATGACGATCCTCGTCCTCGGTTTTCGCCTGATGCGCAGGGAACCTCTCGCAAGCTTCGGCATTTTCTTCTTCTTCCTGGCATTAAGCGTGGAGTCAAGCATCATCCCGCTTCCCGACCTGATCTTTGAACACCGCCTTTATCTCCCGATCCTGGGTTTTTCTCTTTTTGCGGTCCTTTGTCTCGCAAGGCTCTTAAGGTCCACCCGGCTTTTTTCGATCGTCTTGATCGCGCTTGCACTGATCTTGGGAACGCTCACTTACCGGCGCAACGCCGTATGGGCGAACGAAATCGTTTTCTGGGAAGATCAAACCCAAAAAGCTCCTTTCCAAGGCCGCGGTTATTTTCACCTCGGCGAGGCCTACAATAAAAAACATCAATACCTGTTGGCAGCCGATAGTTTTTTAAAAGCGCTGCAGTGGATGCCCCCGGACCGGAGAAATGATATTCATTTTAACAATGTGGGGTCGGCCTATGCCTGCCTCAACCAGGCCCCCCAAGCGGAATATTGGTACCGCAAAGGGCTGGAAGCCTATCCAAAATCAGGCATCCTTCGCACAAGCCTGGCCGTTTTGGAGGTCAACCGAGGGAATCTTGACAATGCGGCTTCGTTATTAAAAGAGGCGATCGCGTTGGCGCCCGAAACCCCTATTGCGTATTACGAACTTGCTCATCTTGACGCGGCAAGAGCAGAATTTCCGCAGGCGATCTCACTGCTCAAAAAAGCCATCGCGCTCGATCCTCTTTTACGGCCTGCGCATGAACTTCTTGCTAAAATTTATGAGTTTCAAAAAAACCAGCGGGAAGAAAGCAGGCCTTGACGCAAGCTCCGGATCCGTTCCCCGCGTTCTATGGAAACAGCTCTCCCTGAGTGGTGACCGGAAGCTCGCTCTTTCTTCCCAGGCCGCTGATCCCGAGCCCCAACAGGCGGATGGGTTTTCTTCCGGCGAGGGTTTTTTTCTTTAAAAGATCGCAGGCGATCTCGTAGAGAACGGGCCAGTCCTGGGGCGGCGCGGTAAGCGTCCTGGACCGCGTGATCTGCTCAAAATCGTGGTATTTCACCTTGAGCACCACGGTCCTTCCAAAGCGCCCTTCCTGCTTCAGATCATAAAAAACATGCTCCGCGAGCTGCGCGAGTTTTCGTTTAAGCCATGGCATATCGGTGATGTCTTTGGCAAATGTTTCCTCAGCGCTCAGTTGCGTCCGTTCCCAATGAGGATCCACTTCCCGGTTCTCCTCCCCTCGCGCTTTATGGAAGAGCTCCAGCCCCCATTTCCCTAATTTCGAGATGAGGTCCTTGGGTTTCACGCCCCAGATATCCCCGCATGTGTTCAGCGTCATGCCTTGAAGGACCTCCTCGGTCTTAGGTCCCACGCCCGGAAGTTTCCGTACGGGAAGGTCCTTCAGGAATTCCAGGACTTTGTCCGGAGCAACCACCGTCAGCCCGTCCGGTTTCTGCATATCGGAGGCGATCTTCGCCAGGAACATGGCGGGCGCCACGCCGGCGGAGGCGGTGAGCTTCGTCACGGCAAAAATGTGCTGCTTGATCAGCGCCGCAAGTTTCACGGGATCTTCAAGTTTGAGCTTGTTCCCGGTGACATCAAGATAGGCCTCATCCAGGGATACCTGTTCCACGAGGGGCGTGTAGGTGTGGAAGACCGACATGACGGACCGGGAAACAGCGCTGTATTTCTCAAAATCGGGATAGAGGAAAACGCCGTGGGGGCAAAGACGTTTTGCCTGGGCGGTCGGCATGGCGGAGTGGATGCCGAATTTTCTGGCCTCATAAGAACAGGTGCTCACGACGCTCCGGCTTTGCGGGTTCCCGCCCACGATCACGGGTTTGCCCTTCAGTTCCGGGCGGTCGCGCTGTTCCACCGCCGCGAAGAACGCGTCCATGTCGATATGAATGAACTTCTTGGGCCAATGCATAAAGTGTCAGAGTATCAAAGCGTCAAACCCTTGACGGTTTGATACTTACCGGTGGAGGCGGGAAACGATGGTATCGACAGGCACGAGTTCGGTCTGGCCGGTCCGACGGTCCTTGACCTCGACCTTGCCTTCTTTCAGGCTTCGTTCGCCGATCACGACCTGCGTGGGAATGCCGACCAGGTCCGCGTCATTGAATTTCACGCCGGCGCGTTCATCCCGGTCGTCAAAAAGAACATCCTTGCCGGCCTTGGCAATCCCTTCATAGATCTTTTCGGCGGCCGCGCGGACCTTGTCATCGGAGTGATTCACCGTGATGATCTCCACCGCGAACGGCGCGATGGCCTCGGGCCACTGGATCCCTTTCAGATCGTGATGCTGTTCGATCGCGGCCGCGAGGATCCGGTTCACGCCGATCCCGTAACAGCCCATGATCGCGGGCTTGCGCTCGCCTTTTTCATCCAGGAAATGCGCGCCGATGGATTCTGAATACCGGGTCCCAAGTTTGAAGACATGACCGATCTCCATGCTGGTCGTAAGCACCAGCTTGCTTTTTCCGTCCGGCGCGAGATCGCCGTCCTTCACGAAACGGATGTCGCCTGCGGCCGTGACCTTAAAATCGCGGCCGATCGTCACGCCCTTCATATGCTTGTCTTTCTGGTTCCCTCCCGTCACCGCGTCCGCCAGCCCGAGAATATCCCAGTCGGCATAGACCGGGATCTTAAGACCCACGGGGCCCGCGAATCCGACCGGCGCGCCGGTGGCCTCCAGGATCTCGTGCCCGTCCGCCTGGCGGAGGTCTTTCGCCCCGATCAATTTCCGGAGCTTTCCTTCATTGACTTCGCTGTCCCCCGTAACAAGCGCCGCGACCGGCTTTCCGTTGGCCATAAAAATAAGCGTTTTGATCATGTGCGATGCCTGCACCTTGTAACGATGCGAGATCTCTTCGATGGTTCGAAGGTTCGGCGTGTCGAAGAGCTCGGGACCTGGGCTCTTGGACGCAGGCGTCTTCAAATGGGGATCTCCGCGGGTCGCGATATCTTGGCTTGCGAGATAGCCGTCCTCGGAACTCGCGACACGGTCTTCCCCGTACGGACAGATCACCATGAATTCCTGGCTCATCTTGCCGCCCATCATGCCCGTGTCCGCGTTCACGACCTGGAATTTGAGACCGCAACGCGTGAAGATCCGCTGATAGGCCTCGAACATCTTCTGATAGTTCACGTCCAGGCCCTTTTCATCGACATCGAAGCTGTAAGCGTCCTTCATGATGAATTCCTTGGTGCGGATCACGCCAAAACGCGGACGGGCCTCATCGCGGAATTTGGTCTGGATCTGAAAAAGATTGAGCGGAAGATCGCGGAAGGATTTGATGCTGGCGCCCACAAGATCGGTGATGATCTCCTCGTGGGTGGGACCCAGCACGAACTCATGCCCCGCGCGGTTCTTAAAAGCGAACTTGTCGTCCCCCAGCGTTTCATAGCGGCCGGACTTTTTCCAGATCTCGGCGGGATGAAGGGCGGGCAGCAGCACTTCCGAAGCTCCGACCCGATTCATTTCCTCGCGAATGATCCCGATGATCTTGAGAAGCACGCGGAAACCCAGCGGCAGATAGCTGTAAACCCCCGAGGAAAGCTGGCGGATGAGGCCGGCCCGGAGCGCCAACTGATGACTGATGGCCTCGGCATCCTTGGGGACATTTCTAAGACTCGGGATCAGGGTCTGGGTCCAACGCATGTTTTTTAAGCCCCGTATTATTTCAAATGAAAAAGATGCTTCACTTTTTCGAGGATCGAAAGATTCACGACATCATTATAAAGCACGAACACCATAAGCGCCATAAGCAGGAAGAACCCGCCCGTCGTGATCCGTTCCTGCCACACCGGGCTGATGCGCCTGCGCGTCACAAGTTCGATCAGAAGAAACACCAGATGTCCTCCGTCGAGCGCCGGAAGCGGCAGAAGATTGATCACCGCAAGCGATACGCTCAGGATCGCCAACAGCTGCAGGAGCGTCGCGATCCCCGCTTTGGCGGCCTGCCCGCTTATTTGAATGATCCCGAGCGGCCCCATGAGATTTTTGGGAGAGATCTGGCCCGTGATCAAATAAAAAAGAGCCCGATGAGTCTGCACCGTGTAAAAAACTTCGACCTCCCACGCCTTCCCAAACGCCGGCAAAGCGGCGTACCGCTCCGACACGAAGACCGTAGGATCCGGGGTGATGCCCACACGCTTCGTTCGCACGGTCTTGCCGAAAAGATCCCGTGCGTCTTCGATCTTGGGACGGATCGGGACCGTTAAAAATTCCGGCCGCGCGCCCGCCCGTAACCGTTCAACGCTCAAGGAGATCATCTCGCCCGGCGCTTCATCGAGCCGGGCAAGAACGTCCGGCCAGTTCAGGACGGTCTTACCATCCACCTGAACGATCTTATCGCTCACTTTAAGAGAACTGACCTCGGCGGGATATCCTTTCACGAAACCGCCGACCACGGTCCCGGGCACGGGACGCCCCATCATAAAAACGGCCCAAAATACCACCAACGCCAACACGTAATTCATGATCACGCCGGAAATAACGACGAAAATCCGCGAAAGAACGGAGGCCGCGAGGAAATCCCCGGGCTTCGGCCCTTCCGGTCCGACCTTGGACGCTTCTTCTCCGGCAGGGCTCACAAAACCTCCCAGGGGGAAAAGCGATATGGAAAACCGCGTCTCTCCGGACTGCCAATGAATGAGCTCCGGCCCGAATCCGATCGAGAATTTCTCGACACGAATTTTGGAAAAACGGCACGCGATAAAATGTCCGAACTCATGCACGATAATAAGCACGCCGAAAACGATCAGGGCCGGTAAAAGGGAGACTAGTGAATTCATAAAAGTTCCTCGGTCGTTTCCCGGGCCCAGGCATCCGCCGCAAAGATGTCAGCCAGGACCGGTTTATAAATAATGCGGTGCGCGCGCAAGGTCTTTTCAATGAGCTTCGGGATCCCAGGAAATCCGATACGACGGCCAAGAAACGCTCCCACGGCCACTTCATTGGCCGCGTTCAGAACGGCCGGCATCGTCCCGCCGATCTTGCTTGCAGTGTACCCCAGGTCCAGGCACGGGAAACGTTTCCGGTCCGGTTTCTCAAAATGAAGCGCCGCAAGATGTTCCAGATTAAGATGCGGCAAATGGTCCTCCAGACGCTCGGGGTAGCTTAAGGCATATTGGATCGGGAGCCGCATATCGGTCACCCCAAGATGCGCAAAATGCGAACCATCCACGAATTCCACAAGCGCGTGCACGATCGCCTCGGGGTGGACCAGGACTTCGATCTTGGCGGCCGGCACGCGGAAAAGGTTCGCGGCCTCGATCACCTCAAGCCCTTTGTTCATCAGGGTCGCGGAATCGATCGTGATCTTGGGGCCCATTTTCCATTTGGGATGGTTGAGCGCCTGGGCCGGCGTGATCTTCGCAAGAGACCCCTTCTTCGTCCGGAAAGGCCCGCCCGATGAAGTGAGGATGAGCTTTTTGACGAAAGCCGGGTCTTGCTTTTCAAGGCATTGCCAAAGCGCGGAATGTTCGCTGTCGATCGGAAGGACCTGCACTCCGGCTTTTTCCGCCGCTGCCAAAAGAAGTCCGCCGGCCATCACGAGGGGCTCTTTATTCGCGATCGCTACGGTTTTTTTCGCGCGCACGGCCGCAAAAATGGGCTTCAGCCCCACGGCGCCCACCATGGCGCAGATCACCTGCCGGACCCCGGCAAGTGTCGCAACCTCTTCGAGCCCTTCCTCCCCAGTCACCACGCGGACCCCGAGACGTTTGAACTTGGGAGCGGCCTTTCGGGCTGCCTGCAGGTCGTAGATACAAACCACTTTGGGGCGGAATTCCACGGCCTGCTCGTAAAGTTTTTCGATGTTTTTCTTGGCGGCGAGGGCTTGGATGGAAAATCGCTCGGGATGAATGCGGACCACGCGCAAAGTATTCTCGCCCACCGAACCCGTGGAGCCGAGGACCGAAAGGTGCTTCATAATCTTTCAAGGCCCAGGATCATGGTCAGATAAAAATAAACCACGGGGATGGTGAAAAGAAGACTGTCCATCACATCCAACATGCCGCCGAGTCCCGGGACCGTCCCGGAGTCTTTGACGCCCGCGTCGCGTTTGATGAGACTTTCCGCAAGATCGCCCAGGAGCGCCAACGCGCCGACGGCGGTCCCCAGGATAAGCAGATGGACTGGTGAAACATGAAGATAAAAAACAGAACCGACCGAGAGGGCGATCGTCGCGAACATCTGGCCGATGGCGCCTTCGATGGACTTTTTGGGGCTGACGTGCTCGAGAAGTTTGGTCTTTCCGAATTTTTTTCCGACAAAATACGCGGCCATGTCCCCGCCCTTCACGGTCAGGATCGTATAAGCCACCCAGGCCGCGCCGTCGGGTAAGAGCTTGATCTTGATGAGATAAGAGAAGAACCACGCCACATAGATGATCCCGAAGACGCTGACGGAGACGCTCGTGATGGTCTTATCCGGGGAACGGCGGTTGAAAAGAAAAATAAAGAGCGCCACGCAGACCATGAGAAGATTCGTGGGCTGAAGCGAAAAATAGGCGGAAACCGGCAAGAGCGCGCCGAACACGAGACCGAACCCCCGGTGAACGAGCAGTCCTTTCTGTTCCGCGAGGGAAAAAAATTCCCAGAGCCCCACAAGAATGAACGCCTCCACCAGAAGAAAAAAACACCAGTGCGGCAGGTAAAAGATCACCGCCACCGCCACCGAAATAAGGGCGGCCGAGGTCAAAACCCGTTTGATGAGCTGGTTCATAGCTTCCCTCCGTTCACGGCGCACGTGTCCCCGAAACGTCTTTCCCGGCCTTTGTAATCCTCAAGCGCCTTTTCGAACTCATCGCGGGTGAATTCGGGCCAGAATTTTTGTGTGATGTAAAGCTCGGAGTAAGAGATCTGCCACAAAAGAAAATTACTGATCCTCATCTCCCCGCTCGTGCGGATCAGAAGGTCCGGGTCCGGCATGCCCGCCGTATAAAGATTGCGGGAGAGGGTCTCTTCCGTGACCTCGGAGGGCTTGACTGCTCCCCGCGCCGCTTGCTCCGCGATCTTTTGGCAGGCCCGCAGGATCTCGCGACGGCTGGAATAACTCAAAGCAAAGGTCGCGACAAGACCGGTATTCTTTTTGGAAGCTTCCATGGCCTGCGTAAGTTTTTTTTGCAACGTTGCGCCAAGGTCCTCCATTTCGCCGATCACATTGAAGACGCAGTTGTTTTTGATCAGCGCTTCGATCTTCTTATCCAGATAAGAGGACAAAAGCCCCATCAGGAACTCTACTTCTTCTTTGGGGCGGCGCCAATTTTCTTTGGAAAAAGCGTAGAGGGTCAAAAAGCGGATGCCTTTTTCCTGCGCGGCCCGGATGATCTCTTCCACGCGTTGAACGCCGACTTCATGTCCCTGAACGCGCAGAAGGCCTTGTTTCTTGGCCCAGCGTCCGTTGCCATCCATGATGATCGCAACATGCTGAGGGATCGCGTTGGGCATGTCCTGGCCTCAATCGTTTTTTAAAAAAAGGCTTCCAGGACGAGTCCCATCAGCCTTTGAATTTTCTGGTAAGGGAGGATGGGGCATGAGAAGTCCTAGAGGAAGATCGTCTGATTGCGTTTGCTGCCGACCGAGACGATCTTGATGGGAGTTTCCATCAATGCCTCCATCCGCTTGAGGTAACGGCGGGCATTCAGCGGCAGCTGGCTCCAGCGCCGCACGTGAGTAATATCCTCTTGCCAGCCTTTCCACGTTTCATAGACCGGCCGGGCCTTGGAGAATTCAAAAATGGCGTGCGGATAATCTTTCGTGAGCTTGCCGCCCACCCGGTAAGCCGTCGCGATCTTCAGTTCCGGAATTCCGGACAAGACATCGAGTTTCATGATCGCCAGTTCGTCAAGCCCGTTGATGCGGACCGCGTGGCGTCCGATCACAGCATCGAACCATCCGCAACGGCGGGGACGGCCCGTTGTGGCGCCGAACTCTTCTCCCTTGGTCTGGACTAATTTCATGAGCTCCGGCGGGAATTGCGTCGGGAAAGGACCTTCGCCTACGCGTGTGGTGTACGCCTTCGTCACGCCGATCACACGGTCAATAAAAGTAGGGCTGAGACCGGATCCCGTGATCGCGCCCCCGACGGTTGCGTTCGAGGAGGTCACGAAAGGATAGGTCCCGTGGTCCACATCCAGGAGCGTCCCCTGGGCGCCCTCAAAAAGAATATCTTTTTTCGCCTTGGTCGCGTCATAGAGATACTTGGGTGTATCCGTGGCAAAATCGAGGAGCCGCGTGCGGTATTTATTAAAATGATCGAAGATCTTTTTGAAAGAAAGCGGCCGGACGTGATGGATCTTTACAAGAAATTCGTTCCGTTCCTTGAGGACGTAGGTGAGCCGGTCCTTGAAGTAAGGAAGTGACTTCAGGTCCCCTACGCGTATCCCGACGCGAGCCATTTTGTCGGCATAACAAGGTCCGATCCCTCTTTTGGTGGTGCCGATCGCCTTGCCTTTTTTGCAAGACTCCTCTTTCAATTGGTCCATCAGCTTGTGGTACGGAAAGATCAAATGCGCCTGGTCCGACACAAGAAGCCGTCCGCGAACTTTGATCCCCTCCCTTTCGAGAAGCGTGACTTCGTCAAAGAGCGCCTCGGGATCGATCACAACCCCGTTCCCGATCACACAGATCTTCCCGGGATGAAGGATCCCGGAGGGAATAAGATGCAGGACGAATTTCTGATCGTTGAATTTGATCGTGTGGCCCGCGTTATTGCCGCCCTGGTAGCGGACGATCACATCACTTTTCCGGGCAAGGAGATCGATGACCTTCCCTTTTCCTTCATCGCCCCATTGAGCCCCGATCAGAATACGGTTCATTCGCTTCCTCTCTTATAATTTGACGACTTTGACGTCCAACACGAGTTCGTTCTTTTTGATAAGCGCCACGACTTTGGCGGGCACTTCGCTGTCCGTATTGATCGCGGTCATGGCATAAGCTTTTTTGCCTTTCCCGACGCGCCCCAGCGACATCTCCGCGATGTTGACCCCGTTCTTGCCGAGCACGGTCCCGATCATCCCGACCACACCGGGAAGATCGTTGTTCTTCACAAAAAGGACCCAGCCTTCCGGCACCACATCGATCATGAACTCGTTGAGACGCACGATGCGGGGTTCGTTACTGAAAAGCGTCCCCATGATCCGGTGCGTTTCCTTGCCCTGGACCACTTCAACATCGATGAAACTCGCGAAATCTTCGTTTTCGTCACTGCGGTTCTCCGCAATCGCGATCCCGCGCTCTTTGGCAACGGCCAAGGCGTTGATAAAATTCACGGAATCCCCGCAGATCGGTTTGAGCAATCCTTTCACGACCGCCATGGTGAGCGGCGCCACATTAAAACGCGTCGGGTCCCCTCCGTAGCGGATCTCCACTTTTTTGAAACTGCCGCTGAAAAGCTGCGCGTAAAGCATGCCGATCTTTTCCGCGAGTACAAGCCAAGGTTTAAGGCCCTTGAGCGTGTCCGGATCGAGATTGGGAAGATTCACGGCATTGCGGATCGCACGATCGTTGAGAGCATCGAGCGCTTGTTTGGCCACTTCAAGCGCCACATTCTCCTGCGCCTCCTCGGTAACAGCCCCGAGATGCGGTGTGCAGATGAATTGAGGAAGCTTTAAAAGCGGGTGGTCCGCCGCCGGAGGTTCGGTCACAAAAACGTCGAATGCGGCGCCGGCCACTTGCCCGCTCTGGATGGCTTCGGCGAGCGCTATTTCATCCACGATGCCGCCGCGGGCGCAGTTGACGATCCTGACGCCTTTTTTGCAGAGCTTGAACGTCTCGCGGTTAAGAAGATCCTTGGTCTCTTTGGTCAGAGGCGTATGGAACGTGATAAAATCCGCGTTCTTGAGGAGCGTCGGCACGTCCACGAATTCCACCGGATATTGCTTCACGCTTTCTTTGGAGATAAAGGGATCAAAGACCATGACCTTCATATTGAAGGCGTTGGCGCGCTTGGCCACTTCGCGGCCGATGCGTCCGAACCCCACGATCCCGAGCGTTTTCCCGTTGAGCTCCGAACCCTTGAACTTGTTGCGCTTCCACTCGCCTTTTTTTACGTGCGCGTCGGCCTGCGGGATGTTCCGCGCGACGGCCATAAGCATCGAAAAACTGAGTTCCGCCGTCGAGATGGTGTTCCCTTCGGGGGTATTCATGACAATGATGCCGCGCTTGGTGGCGGCTTCAAGGTCCACATTGTCCACGCCCACACCCGCGCGGCCGATCACGCGGAGTTTTTTGCCCGCTTCGATGATATCGGCCGTCAATTTCGTGGCACTGCGAATGAGGATCGCGTCATACTCTCCGATGATCTGTTTGAGCTCCTCGGGTTTGAGCCCGACCTTTTCATCCACCTGGATGTTCTTCTCTTTGCGGAGGATGTCCATTCCGCCTTGGCCCAACGAGTCCGAAACCAATATCTTCATCATCTTTAAATCTCCTGATTTTTATGAATCCTCGTCCCGTCTGTCATTCCCGCATGTTTTTAGCGGAAATCCATTGCGTGGATCCCCGACAACAACATTCGGGGATGACAAAAAGGGTACTCCCTTTTTGTCACTTACAGCAGCAACAGGAAGAACCCGAGGAGGCCTTCATCTCTTTGAGAGTCTCACCGAGAACTTTGAGCCCGGCCTCGATATCTTGCTTCGTGATCGCACCCATGTGACAAATGCGGACGACCTTTCCTTTCATCTGATCGCCCTGCCCGCCCGCCATCGCGATCCCTTTTTCATCGCGCATCACTTGACAGAGTTTCTCGCCATCGATCCCTTCGGGCAACCAGGCAGCCGTCACCGTCGACGAAGCCGCTTTGGAAAAAAGTTTTAAGCCCATTTTCTGGAGCGATTCGCGCGTAAAAGTGGCGTTCGCGGCGCAGCGTTTGAAGATGTTCTCGATCCCTTCCTGTTCGATCAAGTCGAGCGACTTCTGGAGCCCGATCACCAGGGTCAGCGCCGGCGTCCACGGCGTGTCGCTGTCCTTCAGGGATTTTTCATAATATTTGAGGTCATAATAGAAACGCGGGAGCTTGGCCGTCGCCATACGGCTCTTCGCCTTTTCGCTGACGCTCAGGAACGCAAGCCCCGGAGGCAGCATCAGGGCTTTCTGCGAACCGCTGACCACAAGATCGACATGCCAATTGTCGGTTTCGAGACGGTCGGCGCCAAGGCCCGAAATGGCGTCCACGATCAAAAGCGCGTTCGTTTTCGCCACGATCGCGCCAATCGCTTTGATGTCGCTTAAGACCGCGGTCGAGGTTTCGCAAAGCTGGACACAAACGGCCTTGATATCCGGGTTCTTCTGGAGCTCTTCCTCGATCTTCTTCGGGTCCGGGGCCTCTCCGTACGGAACTTTGAGGCTGATCGGATTCAGCCCGAACGCCTTTGCGATCAATGTGAAACGTTCGGCGAATTTTCCGTTCTCCACCACAAGGACCTTGTCTCCCGCGGAGTGAAAATTGACCAAGGCCGCCTCCATGGCCAAACTCCCTGAACCTGCGAAGGTATAAACGGGATTCTTCGTCAGAAACACTTTTTTCAGGCGCTCGGAAACATCCCCGAAGATCTTGCGGTACCGCGGAGTGCGGTGGTGGAAGATCGGCTCCGCCATCAGCTTGCGGGTGACCTCGGGAACGGGCGTGGGACCGGGAGTTAAGAGAATAGCGGGCTTCGTCATGATTTTTGAACCTCCGTGCGGGTTGTGATCACTGCGTCGACAATACCATAATTTTTGGCTTCTTCGGCGGACATGAAATAGTCCCGGTCCGTGTCCTTCTCGATCCGTTCAAGCGTCTGTCCGGTGTGGCGGACAAGGATCTGATTCAGCTGCTCTTTGAGTTTCAGGATCTCCTTGGCTTGAATATGGATATCCGAAGCCGTCCCCTGCGTACCGCCCCAGGGTTGATGGATCATCACGCGGGCATTCGGGAGGGAATACCGTTTTCCCTTGGTGCCGGCCGCAAGAAGCAGGGAGCCCATGCTGGCCGCCTGGCCAAGGCAATAGGTCGCGACGTCGCATTTCACGAAACGCATGGTGTCGTAGATCGCAAGCCCCGCGGTCACGGACCCTCCGGGGGAATTGATGTAGATGTTGATATCCTTGCCCGGCTCTTCCATATTAAGGAAGAGGATCTGGGCGATAATGAGGTTCGCGACCACGTCATCGATCGGTGTTCCGATAAAAACAATGCGATCTTTGAGAAGCCGGGAGTAAATATCGTACGCCCGCTCCCCTTTTCCGGTTGTCTCGATCACCATGGGGACCAAATAGCTCATAAACACCTCCCAGACTGGAGACTACAGACTAGAGACCGCAGACTTAAAGACTTTTGATATTTGAGTCTTCAGTCTGCAGTCTTCGGTCTGAAGTCTATTATTTGCTTTTGGCGTGCTGCTTTAAAAATTCAATGACCTTCTCGTTCCGGACCTGGTCCAGCAAGGTTTCCCGGGCCTCTTTGTGTTCTTTGTAATATTTCTCGATCGTTTCTTTCGGCTGGCGGTACTGCTGGCTCAAGGCCTCGTATTTGGTCCCGAGGTCCGTCTCTTCCGTCTTGATCCCCTGCGTGTCCGCGATCTCATCCAGAAGAAAGGCGATGTGGATCTGCCGGCGGGCCTCAGCTTCAAACTCTTTTTGCAATTTTTCTTTTTCTTTGTCAAAGGCCTCGTCCGTGCCGCCCTGCTGAAGGAAACGCTGACGCGCCTGGCCCATCAGATATTCCGCCCGCCGTTGCAAAAGTCCGTTCGGCAGATCGATCTTATTGTGTTTGACCAGTTCATTTAAGAGTTCCTGTTCGAAAGCGGCCTCTTTCTCGGTGGCGTCCCGTTTCTCAAGGTCCTCCGTAAGTTTCTTCCTGAGATCACTCAGGTCTTTATACTCCCCGGCCTGTTTAGCAAGATCATCGTTAAGTTCGGGAAGTATTTTCTCTTTGATCTCCTTGACCTTCATTTTGAAGACGGCCGTTTTCCCGGCCGCTCTTTTATCCGCCATGTCCTGAGGGAAGGAGATCTGCACGTTCTTTTCGTCGCCGACCATGGCGCCCACGAGCTGCGCGGAAAAACCTTTGAGATACTCTTCTTCTTTGAGCTCGATCCAATCATCGTTTCGCTTTTCCATCTCTTTGCCGTCCACCGTGCAAACGTAATCGGTGATCATGAAATCTCCCAGCCTGGCCGCGCGGCCTTCGACCGCTTTGTATTGAGCATGCATCTCCTGGGTCTGCTTGAGCGCTTTCTCGATATCTTCGGGTTTTGCTCCCGGCTTTTCCTTCTTAGCGCTCAATCCGGTCACGCGGGAAAGTTTGACCTTCGGACGGATCTCAATATGCGCCTTGTAGGTGAGCTTTTCCTTGGCGAACTGGATATCTTTAATCTCGGGCGTCGTAAGAGGACTTAAGTCTTTTTCCCGAAGGGCCCTGGGCAGGGATTCCGAAAGGAGCGCTTCCAACACCGAATCATTGGCGTTTTTCTCATAATGCATGACCAGCACATCGCGGGGGATCTTTCCGGGACGGAATCCCGGTACTTTGGCGCGCGGAGCGATCGAATTATAAAAAGACTCGTACTCTTCGCGAATACGGTCCTGGGCCACTTCAATGGTCAGGATCTTTTCGCAGGTCTTGCCGTCCTGCAATTTGATCTTGAGCGTAACGTCTTGAGGTTGTGAGGGTTCGACGCGGGAAAGGTCTTCGGACATTTCTTCTTTCTTCTTTTTCAGTAACACATCAACCGCCTTATTTAATGAAGCGTGGAGCGAGTGGAGGGAATCGAACCCTCGTAGCTGCCTTGGCAAGGCAGAGCATTACCACTATGCTACACTCGCGTGTTAAAGGGATAAAAACTTCTAGCGATGAGGCGCTGTATTCTAGAAGCGCATCTTGCCTTTGTCAATTAAACTGCGGTCGGAGGGACTTGAACCCCCACACCTTACGGTACAGGATCCTAAGTCCTGCGCGTCTGCCAATTCCGCCACGACCGCAAATCCAGTAACGAAAAAAGTGCGCCCTGAAGGACTTGAACCTTCGACCCAGTGATTAAGAGTCACTTGCTCTACCAACTGAGCTAAGGGCGCATAAAGCTTTTAACCTATGATGTCTATTATGCTTACATAATCACTGAATCGAACGCTCAAGCCCCTTCAGTGTGCTTGGTGTCTAAACGGTGACAGGAATCTATCTCAAAGAGGGCGTTATTATACGTATTTAGGCAGGAAATGCAAAAACTAAACTGTTCTATTCTGCAGTAGTAGCGAAGGTGTCAATAATGACGACGATCAGGCCATGGATTGAGCAATTCTAGGTTCTAGAGAAAGAAGACTACAAAGTTTCGTGTTAATTTCCCGTCGAGGAAAGTCATTATGACCTTCCCCCCAAAAACTGGACCAGTTGAAAGTTGAGTCTCCGGGTGTTAGAACACACCAAAGAGGAGGCTCTTTATGCCACGGAAACGTCACACCGAGGAGCAGGTCATCGGGATTCTGA
>Ga0074199_1000398_pt1 | contig 73065 bp, 76 predicted proteins | sample EPASupsiteSAE347_FD_64528 | JGI IMG/M metagenome (GOLD analysis project Ga0074199, IMG submission 64528) | Bioremediated contaminated groundwater from EPA Superfund site, New Mexico - Sample SAE3-47 | ecosystem: Environmental > Aquatic > Deep subsurface > Groundwater > Contaminated ... | reverse complement strand
ATTTGGTTGTTTATTTCGAATGAATCTATTATTTATGAAAATTTCATCATTTTCGTCAAGAATAAGCTGGTCATAAGATTTTGTTTTTTCATGATCCATACTTAAGATGTAATCTATCCTTCCTCTTATTTATAAAAATTTTTTAGTTAAAATTTAAGCACTTCAATTGTCCCACGACTTGTGGGACATTAACAAGAAGACCATCAAAAACCCTCTTCCCCTTCCGACTCCATTGTTTCCAGAATTTCATTTTGGTACTGAGTCAAATGTTACATAACTGGATCAAAAACCGGGTACCCCCCAAACCGCCCCAATCCCCACAAACGCCTTCTCAAACCGCTCGGGCCCATCACCGATATAAAACAGCGCCGGCGAAAATGTCGGCCCGGGACCAGTTTCTCCGGCAGGCCCCACGAACCGAATACGGGCCGAAGGAAAACACACCCGGCGCGATATCGCCGTCAGCGTCTTCCACGCTGCGGTCTCGGTCGCCGACTTCCACAGCACGATCGCCTCCGTGGTCCGGCCTGATGATCGCTCCAGGTATAACTTCGAGAACCACTGCTCGACATCATGCCCGAATGGAGGATTGAGAAACACCCGCCCCTCCCACGGCTGCACAAGCCCGTTATCCTGAGCTGTATAGTGCTTCGCTGCCGGCACGTTCGGGATCTCCTGGCTGTTGCTGGCCGGATCCAGATCGATCGCGTCCATGCAGGCTATCACCGCATCGAGGATGTATTGCGGTGTGTAATGCTCCGTACTCTCGTGCGAGAGCAGGGCCGGCGGGACCGTCACACAACACCGGCCTCCCGTGCCTCTTCCCGCACACCTCTACCGTAACAATGCTCGCAGAGCTTCACGTCTGCTTCGCGATCAAGCCATACCGCCTTTGCAACCCCGCAGACCGAGCACTTCCCGACATCCGCCGTGACCCGCGTGCACCGGGAAATATCAACCGTTCCCGGCAGTGGGACCGACGCCATTTGCTCCGCTTTCATCGCCTCGTTGAAACACGACCGGCAGATCCGACGGGCCTCCTGCTGGTCCTTGGGCCGGGCCCGCCGCCCTTTGGTATATTTTTCAATATACCTGGAGCCTTTCTTCCCGCAAGACCAGCACGGGGTCTTCGGCTCCGGGATCTCGAGTTTTTTGTAGTCACCGGCCCGGATGGACCGGGGCAGGTCCTTGTTTACAGCAGGGGGTGGGGAATCCGGGCTCGTTTCAGCAGTTTTACAGCACGTGCTGTAAGTCATCGGAGCGCGTTCTGGTATCTTATTGTCGGATTGCACTGAAATCTGGGAAGATCGTTTTTTGTTTACAGCATTTTCAGAACTATGCACACACTGAGTATTCTGCAAACCGGGTTCCGATTGGGTAGCAGCATTCTCTTTTTGCTGAAAATTACCTTCTCTTAGTACAGAATTATTATTATTTACTAAGGAATCAGGAAATCCGGAAGCAGAAATCGCACCATTTTGTTTTTCAGCAGTTGCTGAAAATGTGCTGTAAACGTGCTGTAATGCTGTAAACGACTCTGCGCCAGCGTCGTTGCTGCCACTCTTGTTGTCCTTGACCTTGTTGTTGTCCATGCTCTTGTCGCTGTCCTTGCGTTTTTCGTCATCATCGTAATCATCATTATCATGATCATCATGTGTCTCATGATCAAGCCAGCACATCCCGCCAAAGGACCATTGCCGGTACAGTTCACGGCTCCATGAAAATGCCTCGGTCCTGCGGCGGATCGAGATCCCGTCTTCATCGCTGACTGTCACGGTCCGGTCCGTGAATGAAATAGCAGGGCACTTTTCCAGCAGCCCTGTGTAATTCTTTCCACGGCTGTCGTAGCCTTTGAGGGCCCGGTAGATGCTGATGTACGGCCAGCCGGTGAGTTCCTGGAGATCCTGAATCGTAAATTCGGAACGGTCGGCCCGGTGAATTAAGGCGAGCAGATCCGATTCCTTCTTTGTCATCTTCGATTCTTGCCCGCCAGCCGTTCCGTTGAGAAGCGTGAAGACATCGTTTGCCGCCGAAAAATCCGCCTCGTTCGCGTACACGCAGAGCGTCCCGTCCTCGCTCGTCTTCTGCTGCCGCTGCATGAAGAAGAGGACCGCATGGCTCTTGATCAGATCGTAGAGCATATCGGGGTTGCGGCGGTTGCAGATGGCGTTGAACCGGATCCGCCGCGAATACGGGATGATAACCCAGATCATTTGCTCGTGCAGGATCTCCCAAATGGACCGGCACGTAATCAGTTCATCGGACTCTTCAATGAAAGAGTCCGGGTCCAGCATCTCCCGGGCCTGCTTCGCCGCCAGCACCCGGGCGTCCTGACCGGATGATTCGTCGATCCAGCAGGTGAGCATCCGGTTCATTACCTGATCGTCACCGGTCCCTTCCTTCTTCGCAATCCACCACACGCACCTCTCTGGGATCGTGCAGACCCGCGAGGTCAGGTCCTTTGTGACCGTCGTGTGCGTGATCGGCTCGTGGAAGTTCGAGGTCGCCGACTTCAGGATCTCCTGTATCCCGTCCGAGAGTTCGGTATCGTCGCTCATCAGGACCGTGCGGGGCTGCAAGTCTTTCATGTAATAGAGCGCCTTGTTGCTCACCGTTCCTTTCACCTTATACCGGTCCGGCACCTGGCGCATCATCTTGCGGAAGGCATGAGTCTTCCCTTTACCGGAGTCCCCGGTCACCGAAACGTGCAGCCCGTCCGAGTTCTTCACGGCCTGCGAAGCCATCGAGAGGATCATGCACCGGGCCACAATCTCGTCGCCAACATGCTCCTGGGCGAAGGTCCGGAGCATCAGCGCCACCGGGTCGCCGTGTTCCAGCACATCGAGGGCTGCGGCCCGGGTGTCGGGGGACGCCGCGACCGGGACCGGCCCCGGGTCAGTTCTTCCCTCCTGCTCGGCCTTCGCCCGGGCCCGGTCCTTCCGAGTGGTCTGCTGCTTCTGCTCCCAATCCCTCCGCTTCGCTGCCCGGTCCGGTTCGAACCGCTCGCGGAGTTCCTGCCACCGCTGAGTACCCCCGCCACAGGAAGTGTGCTTGCAGCCGGCAAAGACTGCACCGTTGCCGAACTGGATCGCAAAGGCCCCGTCCTTGTGGGCCGATGAGAACGGGCACTGGTCGAGAATGAAGAGCGTGCCGCCGCTGTACGGTTTCTCGGACCGCACACCGATGCCGTGATCCGAAAGCCAGAGGCGCAGGTCGAAACCCTTGCCCTTCACCGGGGCCGGCTGTGCCTGGGCGTGCTGCTCGGTTGGTAACCGGGCCGCGAGGTTCCTGAGCTGATCAATCGTCGCGATCACCGGTTCCTCCGGGGCCGAGAGGATCCGGCTCCTCCGGTGCGGGCGCTCGGGCGTACTATCACCCTTCCGCGAGATCGTGCCGTAGAGTTTCCAGATGCGGGCCGCGTTGAAATTCGCTGTATCTACAGTCACCCGCTCGTCCGAGAAGAGCGCATCGAGCGTGGCAAGACAGCTCTTCACGAGTGCTGTCGCCGCCTCATCGTTTGGCAGGTCGATGCGATAGAGCAGGTGGGCTCCGTTGCCGGAGTCGGCCCGGACCGGGTCCGGGAAGCCGAGCCCGGCAATCCACCGGGCAACCTCATCAGCTTTAGCCAGGGCCAGCCCGTGCTCCTCGTCCGTGCTGGACACACCACTCGGTCGCAGCGGATCGATGTCGATCGGGAGCCAGCGTCGGCGCAGGATATCCGCGTCGCTCGTCGTGCTGTCTTTCTTACCAAGCCGCATCTTGATCCGGTTGGCCCGGCGCGAGAGCAGGGCCGGGTTCACTTCATTGAGCGTGACGTAAATGCCGTGGACCGAGCCATCGGTATCGAGCGGCTCCACGGCCCGGAAAAGCGCATCGTGATCGCTGAAGTACCCGCTGTGAGTGTACTGATCAGTGAGTGCCCGAACCTCGATGACCTGCCCGGGCCCGGCTAATCGGGTAACGGTGTCACGAAGCAGACCATCCACACGTCACCACCCGGTTCCCTGCTGCGGTCCGCTGTGAAAAAATTATCAGGTCATCCATGCCCGTCGCCTTCTTCGGGGGCAGGCTGCTCCTGTTTCACTCGCTCGGCGTGCTCATCGAAGGTCTCGACTTTCACGGTGTAACGGTGATGGAATTTCCGTTCTACAAGAATCTGGAAGACTGCCTCGCCTTTCTTCTTGATCTGATCCGCGATCGCCTTCGGAATCAGGTAGAGCGGGATGCCCTCGATCTTCTCGGTCGTGACTGCCGGCTTCTTCTGCTCATCGGGCATAGGCAGCCACCTCGCGGATTGAGTCGGGCAGAACTTCGTAGCAGTGGATAGAGCCATTTGGCGAGATGACCCAAACCTCGCAGCGGATAAAGACGTTGCCCGGGTTCATCGTCAGGAGTGAACGGAACTGACAAATCTCGAACCGGCAGAACGATTCGACATACGGCTCGCTGACGCTGCCGTAGGCCGCCCGGATCTTCACGCCGAGCGTTTCGTAATCGCCCCGTATCCCGACCAGGTGGACCGGAATGTACCGGGCAAGGAAACTGCTCTCGACCGGCAGGACCGGCTCGTAACCACGGGAAATGAGCAACTCGGTTGCCCGCTCCAGTGAGACAACAAACGTGCTCTTCGCAATCATGCAACGCCTCTGGTCTGCGATACCACCGGCCCGTGCAGTGAGAGTTTCGGGATCTCGCGGATGCTGTCCCGCAGCACCTCGAAGCACCGGAACCCGTGCGTCAGCGAGTAAATCCAGATCTCGTAATGATATTCCGCGTGACCGATGTGGCGGGCGATGTGCTTCCGGAACTGTGCAAGGTCAAGGCCGCATTTCTGCATGACCATATCGACCGTTGAGGGAAGATGGGAGAATTTCCGGATGCGGATAAACCGCTTCTCTCCCGAATCCCGTTCAGCAACCAGATGCGCCGGCGGCAGTTTCTTGTCAAAGCCGGGCGGGATGACCCGGACCCGGTAGCCGTGCACCTGGAGGAGCTCGCGGGCTCCCTCCTCGACCAGCGTTCCGCGTCGGCTGGTCATGAGGCTGCGCCCCCCTTGTGCGGAGAGAGGATCTCAATCTCCGGTTCGTTCCCTGGCACTTCAAAGAAGATGCAGGACACATCCTCTCCGAGTGCAACGGCAAGGAACTTGTCACGCGGGACCATGTACCGCTGTTTACCCATCGCGAGGATAACGGCCCGACCGGAGGGACTGAGATAGGCACTGCCGGAAACAACCGGCGTCTCCGGTACGAGTTTCGGTTTTTTCAGGATCGGCACGTGATCCCCGACAAAGAAGAGCATCCCCAGCTCTTCGGGGCAGATGTAATGCAGATCGCCCCAGATGCGGATATGTACCCGGCCTTCGTCGCCGCACATGATCTGGCCGGCAGCGTAGGCGGTCATGCTTTCCCTCCGATCATCTCCGACGCTTGAGGCAGGGATTTATGTCCGTATGTCAGATTTTGTTTGGCAGTCTCACCGGTAGTTAGGGGTAACGAGCTGGGTGAGCTGCCATTTTTCCGTTTCAGTTCAGCAAATTCCTGCCGGGTCACGATCTTCCAGTGCCCGTCCTCAACCATGACCTGCCCGATTCCATAGAATCCGGTCTTCTTCTCGTATGCATCGACAGCTTCCTGTGTGACGATGAGCGGTTCGTGTGTTGTCTGGTTCATTGTTTCACCGTTTTTTCCATGCATTCCATGACGATTCAACGATTTTTTGGAGATTCACATCCCGATGTTCGTTTTTCCGGTTCTGGTCGGTCCATCCGGATTGAGCCACGGCTATTGTCCGGCCATGCGCCGTTCTTCTCGAAACGGCAGGTGGCCTCCTGGACTCGCATCATGACAGAAATCCGTGCGGAGATTACGCGGTACTACTGACGATCACCAAAGTACGTAAAGAGAGAGAATACCGGGGCGTGGCTGTCCGTCAGTTTGCACCACTGGCCCGTGTTCATGCTGCATCCGGTTCCGGACGCAACGCTGTTCATCCCAACCTGGCACTTTTTCTGGGCACGGGGTCCGGGCTCGCGGAACAAATCAATGATCCGATCCTTGATCGAATTTGCCGCAGCCCTTATCCGTTTACCCGTCTGTGTGAGGAAGTAGCACAGCATTGTAATATTTTTATAAATCCGCAGTTGCTTAAAGGGTTTTCTGAACCAGCGGGTTAGATGGCTGATTTTTGTCATACAAGTGTAAGACAATTGGTTGATTTTGCTGCACCAGAATGCGGTGCGCGGCTGTTATTTTGGAAAAATGAAAGGACTATCATCAATATTGTGGTCGGAAGTTTTGGAGGGGCGGGAGGTGCCGCAATTGCATTAAAATTGTTTATCATCCTTCGAGTTGATCATTGAAAATGGATGAAAAGGATGAATGCAATTCTAAATTCCTTAAATGGTTAGGGAAAATTCAAGCGGCCTTTACTTGGGTAATTTTTGGATTAGCAATTGTAGTTTTGATATTCATCCCTTATTTGGAGATGTTTTATTTAACCAACAATTTCCTTATCAGCATAATTCCAACACTGATAGCATTAGTCCTGGTTGCATGGTACTTGTTAAAATTTTATACGGAGTGTCCAAGCCAAACAAAGGACCTGATCAAAAAGTATGGTGAATTTCATAGTGAATTACCCCATCACGCAATAATTATCGCTCATAAAGAGCGCCCGAACAATAACGGATCCTATTCAGACACGGATTATGTGGATGGTATAGATATTTTAATCAATAATTTTCGTACGAATGTGCCTCAAATAAATTATAAAGTCTATGAAGTCGGTTCAAAAGCAAAGTTAAAACCAATTATCGAAAATCCCAATACCACACATCTATGGATCTTTGGTCATGGAAAAAGAAATTCTGTTGCATTGCATGACGGTGGATTATGTTATTACGAGGTAAAAGAGGTGGGGCATAAAACATTTATTGGTCAATATCATTGCAATTCACTCTTCGGTACGAGTTTAGCCGATTACAATAATCCCGACTATCGTGATGTAACCCGAAATGCACGGTTAACCCCATACAATCGACTCGCAGTCCGAAATAAATTAAGAGAGATGGGATTAGAATAATTTTTCACTTAGTCCTTACCAAGTCGATACCCTCTTTCCTCGCAATGCCGGAACGTGCCGGAACCATGCCGGAATAATTTTGAAAATTCTGCCGCCTTTTTCAAAAATAACCCGGCCCTGGGCGCCAAGCCTGTGGCTGGCTCCTTCGTATTATGCCGGAACGTGCCGGAACCATGCCGGAATGCCCATGCCGTGTCCAATATACGGCAGGGCTATTCCCCGATTGGGAAAAAATTGAAAATTCTACGTTTTATGTAAAATTCAATTAGCGAGTTCCGGCATCCACCGGGAAATGCCGGAAGCCCGGATGAATGGTATACCGGGTGAGTTTTCCGAGTCCCTGCTTAACAACCACGTTGAGTCGCACGAGGTCCGCCAGATCCTTGCGTGCCGTCCTCTCGTGGCAGTTGGCCACCCGGATATATTCCAGCGTCGTGATCGACCCGTGGGTCTTCAGGAATTCAATCGCAAGTTTCTGCCGTTCGTTCAGCAGATCGGGCTGGTCGAGAAGCACGTTCACCGATGAACGCCGGAAGGTAACCATGAAGTCTTCGTCCTGCTCGTGGAACTCCGGTTCCGGCACGCCGAGATCCCGACAGACACGTATCATCTTCGTTGTGCCAGATCCCCATCGTTCGATATACTTGATCCGGAACAGCAGGTCCGCGATAAGCCGGTTCCTCGGCTTTGAACTATGCCGTCGTTTCAGCGACTCAATCGTGAGGGTTGGGGGGAGCAGCCCGGGGTTCAGGATCTCCAGCGAATTGGCAAAAATGCTGACCTGCACATTCCCCGATGACTGATAGTCCCGGTGACAGACCGCATTGATGACCGCCTCTCGGAAAGCATCCGGCGGATACTCCCATGACTCTTCCCGCTCGAACTTTTCCTTCGGCATCCATGCGGCCTTTGCAATATTGTCGCGGATGAATAACTCTGTCTGGTCGATCTGCCCGACAACCGCACCGCCGATAACTTTCATGTTCGCGTAGGGCTGGGTAACATCATCGCCCCGGAATTTGGCGCAGCGGATCTCTGCAGAGTCAATGAATCTCTGCGGATTCCTGCCAAAGAAGAGAATGGCCGCATTGGTAGGTCTGCCATCATTGAGGAGTTCAAGGGAGTCGAGCGCCGTTTCTACCGGGGTATCCGGATCCAGGTCAATTTGCCGGACCTGTCGTGCCCTGGTCAGGTAGGATTTCACGAGAGCAGGATCAATGTCAGCAAGAGTAGCACCGGCACAGATGTCCCGGTCCCACACATATCCCTGCTGCTCCATGATCAGGCGGGTGAAAACATCCGGCGGCATCTTTACGCTCTCGCTGCCGCTCCGGATGTACGGGACCCCGTCAACAAAATAGGGTTTGTGTGTTCCCTCGCTGATGATCACTTCAATAATGGATTTGCCTTCCTCGGACCGCTCACGAATTTCCGGTATGATCTCAGGCTTGAGTTTCTGCCGTATCTTCTGGGAAACTTTCAGGAGCGTGGAGTCAGCGACCGTGAGCCCGACCACACGGCCATCGGGCTTCACACCAAAGTAGAGGTTGCCGCCCCGGTGATTCAGGAATGCACAGATATCAACGAGGGCCGCGTCCAGTTCGGCGAGGGATGCTTTCAGCTCCACGGTTTCCGATTCCTGGTATTTCATCGCTGGCGTTCCTGGACTCATATTGTTTCACGAAATAATTCCAATCCGGTTGTTGGATGCCACCCCATAAAAAGAGTAGTATTAATATTCCCCTTCCTGGATTGCTTGTTTATCAAGGTCGTTCCTTTTCCGGAATTCCCCCTCATTGACACCAGCCTTAACATTTTTGTTAATTTTGGTGTACGCGATGGGGAATTTTTGCAACACCTTACACCACAATCTCGCCTTTCGCCACCTTGTCCTCAAACTTCGCGATGAACCGCTTGAGCGATGCCATGTTTTTGAGTATGCTGTCGTGAATATCGTCTTCGGCTTCGGTCGCCAGTTCAGTAAGCGACCGCCCGCAGGAATTGCAGAACTCGGCCATGGGCCCGTTGATGAGCTTGCAGTGCGGGCACTGGCGGGGCTCAATGCGTAATTCGCTTGTCCCCTCTCCTGTTTCGGTTTCCGTGATCCCGTAGGTCCGCAGCATCTCGTTGTCGATATCCTTGCCCGTGAGATGGGCATAGGTCTGGAACATGTTGGTCGTGAGGCTGCCCCACATCATGAGCTTGATCACGCTCTCGGACACGTTCTCCTTGATGAGGTGGGTGATGCGGGAATGGCGGAAGATGTGCGGGGTGATGTGCTTCTGGACCCCGGCCCGCTTCGCAAGCCGCTTGAGCTGCATGGCTACGGACCCATGGGTAAGTGCTGTCTGGTGTTCGGTGATGAAGACCGGCATTTCGTTTGTTACCGGTTTTGCCGGGTAATCGTTCTTCCATTTTGCCAGGGCCTCGCGGGACATGATGAGCCGGACGTACCGGGGCTTGCCGGTCTTGAAGTTCACGTTCGCGATAACGCCCCACTTGTCGAAGGTGAGGTCGCCCCATTTCATTCCCCCGATCTCGCCGATGCGGAACCCGCCTTCGTAGAGCATCATGATGATGGCCCGGTCGCTGCTACGGGTGCAGGCGCCCACCATCGCGGTGATCTCTTCGGTCGTGAGCAGGTCCGAGGCAACCTTGGTCATGGTCTCATGATGGGGTGTCTTGAGGGCCTTGAGTTTCTTTTCCGGAATAGCGACGTACTCATTCTCGATGAGCCAGAGGTAAAACTGTTTGAGGATGATCATGTGGTCGGTGATCGTGTTCTTCATGAACTCCCGGCCCCGCTTGCTCCTTCCGGATTTCAATGCAGCAATGCCGGCATAGAGTGCAGCCATATCGTTTTTCTCGAACGGGCCGATGAAACGTCTCCAGCCGACAAGTGTGTACGTGATTTTGTACGCACGCTTGGTGCTGGTGTTGCGGGACGATTGCAGCTCAGCTATGAAGGACCGGATGAGCGTAACATCACGTTCGGTAATTTTTCCTTCCTTCAACGCTCTTGCAAAAGATCGTTCGGGGTAATCTGCCTTGATCTGATGAAAGGCATCATTGGAAATAGCACGCGGGGTACGAGCTGTCATAAGACAGCGTGTGTGGATGGGCTAAAAGAAGTTTGCTGTAGATTCGAACACAATGTTCGAAAGCCTCAGCCGTGATTTGAACACGGGACCTGCTGATTACAAGTCAGCCGCTCTGCCAGCTAAGCCACTGAGGCGCCATATTAGTTTGATACTGGTGGGTAAAAAAGATGGTGTCCGGCGGGACGGAGCGCTGGCGGGGCACGGCCGGGACCGGCCGAATCCAAATATCTTATACCCCCCGGCACTGACGTAGTAGTACACCATGGCCCAGATCACCGTGGACATCGGCGGCAGCCCGGGCACCGGCTGCCGCGGGGTCTGCGAGTACTGCTACTTCAGGAAGGTAAAAGGCGAAACGCCGCTCGGCTGCCGGTACTGCCTCCCCTTCAAGAAGGGCTGCGACTACTGCACCCGCGGCGTCAAGGAGGCCTACCCCGGGTTCAAGGATCTCCGGACCATTGCGGACGAGACGCTCGCAAGCCTCCAGTCAAAGCAGGGCGAGATCGACCGGATCACGATCAGCGGCGGGGGCGACCCCAGCTGCTACCCGCAGTTTACCGAGCTCATCGAGCTGCTCGGCAGCACCGAGGCCCCGCTCCACATCGGGTACACCAGCGGGAAGGGCTGGGACGATCCCGCCGTCGCCGACCTCCTGATCGAGAACGGCCTCTCCGAGATCTCCTTCACGATCTTTGCCGCCGACCCGGCGCTCCGGAAAAAATACATGCACGACCCGACCCCGGACGCATCGCTTGCGATCCTCGAACGCCTCTGCGGGGCAGTGGACGTGTACGCGGCAGCGGTCGTCCTCCCGGGCATCAACGACGGGGAAGTGCTGGAGGAGACCTGCGGGTGGCTGCAGGACCAGGGGGCCAAGGGGCTGATCCTGATGCGGTTTGCCAATGCCGCGGAGCAGGGACTCATCCTCGAAAACGGCCCGGTCATCACCGGGCAGGAGACGCAGAGCCCGGAGTCGTTCCGGGACATGATCACGGACCTGGCGAAGCGCTACTCCCTGAAGATCTCGGGCACCCCGCTCTGGGACCCGGCCATCGGCTCGCCGTTTGCCATCAGGAACGAGCCGGCCCTGCTCGCCACCCTGCCCCGGGTCGCGAAGAAGGCGAGCGTGATCAGCGGGAGCATCGCCACGCCCTTTGTCGAGACTATCCTTGCCGCGTGCGGCTCGGAGGTGCCGGTCCAGCCCGCGAAAAAGGAGATCGCATGCCTGATCACCGCGGACGATCTCCGGAAGATCGAGCTCCGGTCGCTCGAACCGGTGGTTATCATCCCCGGCCGGGCGTTCGTGCACGATGCCGAGGCCGAAGAGATCCTCTCCCGCGACGGGATCGGCCGGACCGTGATCCGGGGCCCGGAGATGCTGACGGCCGATGCCGAGACGAGCATGGGGATGACCCGCGACGAGGTCCTCCGGATGGAGCTCGAGGGTTTCGCGGAACTGATCCGGACGATCAACCGGTACGGCGTGTAGCCCCCGGGATACCGGAAGGGGTAGTCGTTCGCAGGCACACGTTTTTACCGGGCGGGCATTTTCATATGCCCGTTTCAATTCCTCCGGTATTATATGGAATCCCGGGCGATTGTTCAGTATGAACAGGTCTCCTCTCCCCGCCGGGCTGGCGCTCGTCCTCCTCGCAGCCGTCCTTCTTGCCGGGTGCACCTCCACGCAGACGCCAGCACTGCAGCCGCCCGTGACCACCGGTGCTCCGGCCGCAGTACCCCCGTCGGAACACGTTGCAGCACCGGGAACAATTCGGGCTGAAACCCCGGCAGCAACGGATTATGTCACGCTGCTGGGCACGGTTAAATCCGACAGCCCGGTCTGGACGGAAGCGTACCGGATCTTCCGGAACATGAAGAGCACCGAGTACGTGCACACCACGTACGTGGACGAGGAGAAGGGGATCTACCGGTTCGACTGCCTCGGCTTCGTGGACTACGTGCTCCAGCAGGGAGCGCCGGCCGGGTTCAAAGCCGCGGGGAAAGGCTACGAGCGGCCGCAGCTGGTGGTCTACGGCGACTACTTTGCCAAACTCGGGGCTGAGCCCAATGCCGAGGGCTGGTCCCGGGTCTTCCGCCCCATCGACTTAAAGCCCGGCGACATCTGCCTCTGGCAGAAGAAGACGGAAGGCAGCGTGGGCCACATGTGGATCATTGCCGGGACACCGTCGATCAATCCCGAACGCAAAGACGAGGTCATGGTCCGGATTCTCGACTCCGATGGCGTGCATGGCGACGATTCGCGGGCGGAAAAGAGCTACAAGTACGGCCTTGGCACCGGCATCCTGGGCATGATGGTCGACAGTACGGGAAGCCCCACGGGCCTGTACTGGGAGGGGGGAAACCTCACGAGCCCGGCCCTTCCGGATCCCACGATCGAGTGTGCGCGGTACCGGGCATAAGCGTGCCCGTCAGTCCGGGAGCAACCGGGGTAATCCTTTTTTTGGCTCCGCTCAGGTTTTTCATCCGGTCCGGGCCCACCGTTCACGACCGGCAGATGGGAACAATAACACGGGCGAAACGAAGGAAGATGCTGCGAGAGGGTTACGATCCCCCGATCTCCAGATCTCTCAAAGCGTGAACGGAGTTGTTCAACAACCCTATGAGTCTGGCGCCCTAACCAGCTAGGCCACCGCAGCACAAAAGTGCATAACAAAAACGTCGTAAAAATTATTAAAGGTATTCATGGCGTCCCGAGGAAGACGCCTCACTTCTTCTGCTGCTGCAGGTACACCGTGACCGCGGCGGTGGCAGCTGCAACCTTCTTGCCCGGCTCAAACGACCCGGCGAGCGTCTGCATCCGCGTCTCCTCGTCGCGCTTGTAGCGTTCGAGCGTGGAGAGGATGTGCTCCTCCTGCAGGAAATGCGTATGGGTGTTGCCTTCCACGAACTGCTGGTTGTTCATGATCGCGTAGTGGAGGGGGAGCGTGGTTTTGATCCCGAGGATGATGTACTCCGAGATCGCCCGGCGCATCCGGCGGATCGCCTCGGGCCGGGTGCTGTCCCAGGCGCAGAGCTTGGCGATCATCGAGTCGTAGTTCGGCGGGATCATGTACCCCATGTGGATGCCGGAGTCGACCCGGATGCCGGGGCCCCCGGGCGACCGGTACCGGACGATCTTGCCCGGGTCCGCGGAGAAGTTGTTCAGGGGATCCTCGGCATTGATCCGGCACTCGATGGCATGGCCGCGGATCGAGAGGTCCTGCTGCTCGAACGGGAGCGACTCGCCCGCGGCGATGGCGATCTGCTGCTTGACGAGGTCGATGCCCGTAATGAACTCCGTGATCGTGTGCTCCACCTGGAGCCGGGTGTTCATCTCCATGAAGTAGAAGTTGTCCTGGCTGTACAGGAACTCCACCGACCCGGCATTGGAGTAATCGGATGCCTCGGCCACTTTCAGCGCCGCCTTCGACATCCGCTCGCGGAGCTCGGGAGTCATGATCGGGGAGGGAGCCTCCTCGACGAGCTTCTGGTGCCGGCGCTGGATCGAGCATTCGCGGTCGAAGAGGTGGACCGCGTTCTTGTGCTCGTCCGCTAGCACTTGGAACTCGATGTGCCGGGGCTTGATGAGGTACTTCTCGATGAAGACCGTGGCGTCGCCGAACGCCGACCTGGCGATCCGCTGGCTCCCGGTGACCGCCTCTTCGAGCGCCTGCTCGTCGTTCACGATCTGCATCCCGATACCGCCGCCCCCGGCGCTGGCCTTGACGATGACCGGGTACCCGATCGATGCCGCGACCTTCTTCGCCTCGTCGATGCTGCTGATCCCGCCGTCCGTGCCGGGCAGGACCGGGACGCCGGCATCCTTCATCATCTGCTTGCTGCCGATCTTGGAGCCCATCGCCTGGATCGTCTTCCAGCGGGGGCCCACGAACGTGACGTTCTCCTCAAGGCAGAGCTTGGCAAACCGGTAGTTCTCGGCCAGGAACCCGTAGCCCGGGTGGATCGCCTCGGCCCCGCTCTTCTTGGCGATATCGAGGATCCGCTCCATGTTGAGGTAGCTCTTGGAGGGGTGCGACTCCCCGACATGGAACGCCTCGTCCGCGTACTTCACGTGGAGCGCGTTCTTGTCGGCGTCCGAGTAGATCGCCACGGTCTCGATCCCGAGCTCGCGGCAGGCCCGCATCACCCGGATGGCGATCTCGCCCCGGTTGGCAATCAGGAGTTTCTCGAAAAATTTCATTGTACCACCAGCAGGACATCGCCGTTCTGGACGACATCGCCGGTATCCACGAAAATCTCGGTCACGGTGCCGTCAGCCGGGCTGTGGATGGGGTTCTCCATCTTCATGGCCTCGAGGACCACGAGGGTGTCGCCTTTCCTGACCGCGGCGCCCTTGCTGACCGGCACCTGCAGGACCATGCCCTGCATGTTGCTCCTGACCCCCCCGGGAACATCGCCGCGGGGAGTCTTATGAGGGGTGACTGCCGCAACTTCGGCTTTCCCCTCGCCGATAGAGACGATCCGGACCGAGAAGACCTCGCCGTCCACCTCGACCTCCATCTGGCTGGGGATCGCCGGCGCGGAAGCGGCCGCCGGGGCAGCTGCAGCCTTCTGCGGGATCGCCTCCACCGTCCGTTCGCCTTTCAGGAAGGACGGGGCGATCGCCGGGTAGAGGATATAGGTCAGGACGTCCTCGTCTCCCTTCTTTGCGATGCCGGTCTTCTCGGCCTCGGCCTTCATGGTCTCGAAAGCCGGTGCGAGCAGGTCGGCCGGCCGGACCGTGACCACGGCCTCGTCCCTGATGATCAGCCGGCGGATCTCATCGTTCACCGGGCCCGGCGCCCTGCCGTAGAGGCCCCGGACATAGTCCTTCACTTCGTTGGTGACCGTCTTGTACCTGCTGCCGTTGAGCACGTTGAGGACAGCCTGGGTACCGACGATCTGGCTCGTGGGGGTCACGAGCGGGGGATACCCGAGATCCTTCCTGACGCGGGGGATCTCGGCCAGCACGTCGTCCCAGCGGTCGAGCGCGTTCTGCTCCTGCAGCTGGGAGACGGTGTTGGAGATCATGCCGCCGGGCAGCTGGTAGATCAGCACGTCGGAATCCACCCGCTCCGAGATCGGGTTGAGGAGGCCGGCATACTTGCCCCGGATCCGGAGGCACTGGTTGCGCACGGCCCGGAGTTTCAGAAGGTCGATGCCGCTGTCGCGGGGGGTGCCGGCGAGCGAGGCCACCACGCTCTCGGTCGGCGGCTGGGAAGTGCCCATGGCAAACGGCGACATGGCCGTATCGACGATATCGACCCCGGCCTCGATCGCCGCCTGGTAACTCATGGGGGCGATCCCGCTCGTGCAGTGGCTGTGGAGGCAGACTTTCACGTCCACGGACTTCTTGATGCCGCTGATGAGGTCCCGTGCCGCTCCGGGCATGATCAGGCCGGCCATGTCCTTGATGCAGATGGAGTCGCATTCCATGGCATAGAGTTCCTGTGCCATGTCGATGAACGACTGCGTGCTGTGGACCGGGCTCGTGGTATAGGAGATGGTGCTCTGGAGGTGGGCCCCGGTCTTCTTGACCCGCTCCATCGAGCGCTTCATGTTCCGGATATCGTTTAAGGCATCGAAGATCCGGAAGATATCCACCCCGTTCTTGTGGGCGGTGTCCACGAACCGGTCCACGACGTCGTCCGGGTAGTGGCGGTACCCGACGAGGTTCTGGCCCCGGAGGAGCATCTGGATGGGGGTGTGCCTGAGTTCAGCCTTGAGCGCCCGGAGGCGTTCCCACGGGTCGTCGTTTAAGAAGCGGATGCACGTATCGAACGTGGCGCCGCCCCATGCCTCGACGGAAAAGAACCCGCACTGATCGATCTCGCGTGCCAGCGGGAGCATGTCCTCCGTTCGGAGCCGTGTCGCGATCAGCGACTGGTGGGCATCGCGGAGGGTTGTATCGGTTATCAGGAGTTTATTGGATGCGGCATTCTGCATAGGGTCACCTCTCGCAGGGGCCGGATTGAGATTCAGCCTCTCAAACCTTCACCGGACAAGTATAAAAAATGAACTAACTGGGAAACAGGCAGCCGTAAAAACGGCAAGTGCGAGCAGGAGGCCGGCCCGGTCGGACCAGCCGGTCGCGAACCGGAGGCAGCAGGTCCCGCCGCCGCAGTAGCCGCGGACCGCCAGCAGCTCCGCGGTGTTCTCGGCCCGCAAGAGCGCACCGTGTACCAGGACCAGGCTGCAGGGGATGATCCGCTCATACAGGCCCTGCGGTCCCTTGAGGCGCTCCGCGAGCCGGATCCGGCTGAAGTCCGCGGCCAGCAGTTCCATGGCCTGGAGGGCCATCCCGGAAAGCAGCCCGAGGTCGAACCCGAGCCTCCTGCCAAAGAGCCAGACGCCGAGCCTGAGGAACTCGCCGCTCCGCTGCACCGAGTACAGCCAGAAGCCGACAAGGACGATTACCACCATACGTATGAAGTAAGAGAGGCCGTCGCCCCCGCTGAAGGACAGGGCCAGGCTGAAGAATGCGACAAGACCGCAGATCATGGCAAACCCCTTCAGGGACCGGATCGCGGCAAAGCGCGGCGTGAAGGCCAGCCACCACAGGAACGCGAGGATCGCGCCGGTCACGCTGAGGAAAGCAGCGATGCTTAAGGCAGCGGCCGCTGCGGTCCGGAACCTTATGTCCTGCATGCGGCCTCCACTATATCCTGCACCGTGAGATTGCGGGGCGTCCTCCCGGCCCGGACCAGCTGCCGGATCAGGGGAGGTGCCCCGGTCCAGCGGGGAATGGCGTCCGGCACCGGCCCGCGGTACTGCAGGGCCCCGTTGTGGATCTCCCAGAGGTGATCCACCCGGGGGAAGATCTCCTGCTCGTGGGTGAAGATGATCGTGATGCCCGCGGTCCTGTGGCCGAGTTCGCAGGAGAGCCGGCCCTTCTCCCGGCAGTCGAGCGCGCTGAACGGTTCGTCGAGGATCAGCAGGTCGTGGGGCCGGGCAAGGACGCAGGCGAGGTGCAGGCGCTTGAGTTCCCCGCGGCTCAGGTGGAGCGGCGGGATTCTGCCGCGACCCACAAGCCCGGTCTTAAAGAGGATCTCCTCCGGGTCCGTGCCCCACGAGTGGCATTCGTCCCGGATCGTGGGGCCGGTGACATGGTATTCCGGGAACTGGAAGGAGAGCATCATGTCCGTGACTTCCTCCTTTATGATGCTGCCGGCAGCCGGTTCAAGGAGCCCGGCCAGGACGAGGGCGAGCGTGCTCTTCCCGCTGCCCACCGGCCCGCTGATCAAGTGTATGCCCTCTATGAACGTGCCGTCTGCTGCAAGCTGCCAGTCGCCCTGCACGATGCCAACCCGGCCGAGGACGATTTTCATGTGCGGCACCTTAAGGAGAGCGGGAAGAACGGCGTACCGGCAAGGGTACCGAAGGCCTCGTCCGGCAGGCCGGCAACACGGACCGTGCCGCAGTCCAGGGCCACCAGCCAGTCCCCGGCCCGGGCGGCCTCCATCTGCTGGGTGCACCGGATCACGTAGGGAATCCGGCATTCCCGGACAAACCTGTCCATCTCCCGCGCCCGTCCGCCATCGATGTGGGAGTCGAATTCATCCAGTACCAGTACCTGCGGCCGGAGCACGAGCGCCGCGGCAAGGGCAACGAGGTTCTTCTCCCCTCCCGAGAGCTCCCGCGTGGGTCGGTCGAGAAGGGCGCCGATCCCCATCCGGTCAAGGAGCGTTGTCGCACGGTCTTCGGCCTGCGTGCAGGGAACCCCGCGGAACATCAGCGGCGATGCGACCTCGTCCCGTACGGTATCGAAGAGGAGGTTCCGGTCCGGGAACTCGTTCACCCAGCCAACCTCGGTGGAGCGGGGCACAGCGCCGTCCACCAGCACCGATCCTGCGTCGGGTTCGTGGATGCCGGCACAGAGCCGGAGCAGCGTGGTCTTCCCGCTGCCATTGGGTCCGATCACCGCGGTGACGCCCGGGGGAATGTCGAGCGTGGGGATCGCCAGGATCCGGTGGCGGAGGCCGCGGATCGCGATCATGGCAGCCGGTCTGCAATGATATAGGCTGCTGCCGCCTTGATCGCGTCGCCGATCACGAAGGGGAGGGCACCGGTGGCCGCCGCCGTCACGAACGGGAGGTGGAGGGAGATCATCAGCCATGCGACCCCCCCGGCATAAATGAGGAGGGTTCCGCAGACAAGGCCGGTGATGCGGACCGACGCTCGCAGGCTTTCGTAGGCCCAGCCGACCACAAACGCCGCTGCCACGAATCCGATGAGATACCCTCCCGTGGGCCCGAGCAGGATGCCGATGCCGGCCAGGCCGTTGTGGAAGACCGGAAGTCCCAGCACCCCGAGGAGGATCAGTACGACGACCGGTACGACCGCCTTCCGTTTCATCACCGCACCGGCCAGCAGGACGAAGAGCGTCTGGAGGGTGAAGGGGACCGGGATACAGGGAATCGAGATCCAGCTGCCAACGGCAATCAGGCCGGTGAAGGCGGCCGTGTAGGCAAGTGTCCTCGATCGCTGCAGGTCCCCGAACATCGTCAACCTATAGAAAAAAGATGGTTGACGATAAAAAAGTATCCCGCTACCGGTGATAACAGTCGCCGGCGATGACCCGTTCGAGCGTTTTGTCGTCCTTTCTCACGATCAGCGCCCCGAACTCGTCGATATCGACCGCCTCGCCTTCGAAACTTTCCTTCAGCGTCTTGATCTGGACCCGGTTCTCCAGCGTGCTGGAGAGGCTCTTCCACTCCTGGATGATGGTATCGTACTCCCCGTCCTCCACCAGCTGGAGGTGGCTCTCGAACTCTTTTAAAACGCGGGCCAGGAGTGCCGCCCGGTCCACCTCGCGGCCGAGTTCCGCGCTGAGCGACGTGATCCTGTCCCGGATGACCGGATCGAACTCCGCCACCGGGACATTGGCGTCGATCCCGAGGCTCAGCAGGCAGTGGTGGACAAGGTCGGCCTCCGCGGAGAGTTCGAGCAGGAGACCGGCTACCTTCCGGCTCCCGATGAAGATGTCGTTGGGCCACTTGATCAGGGCCCCGATGTCGTACTCCTTCCGGATCGCCCGGGCCACCGCGATCGACCCGGCCATGGTGATCATGAAGACATGATCGACCGGGATATGCGGACGGAGCATGATGGTGATCCAGATCCCGCCACCGGGCGAGACCCAGGCGCGTCCCATCCTCCCGACACCGCCGGTCTGCTCTTCCGCAATGATCACGAGGCCGTGCAGCTTCCCCATGTCCCCTTCCTGCGCCAGCTGCCTCCCGACCCCGATGGTTGAGGGGGTATTTGCATAGTACCGCATCTTCCTGCCGATGGTGCGGGTCTTCAGGTTCTTATGGACCTCGTAGGGCAGGAGCTTGCTGCTCGCCCGCGTGAGCCGGTACCCCTCTTTCTGGGACGAACTGATATCGTATCCCATGGTACGGAGCTCGTTGATATGCTTCCAGACGGCCGAGCGGGTCATACCCAGTTCGTTGCTGATGGTCTCCCCGGAGACGGGGCCGCCTGACCGTTCCAGGATCTCGAGTACCTTGAATGCTGAATCCGGCATGCTGATCACCTGCGGGAACCGATCTGTTCCGCATCGAGGGGGCAGGGGTCCTTGCCGCAGACCTGCTTGAGGATCGCGGACTGGTGTTCCATCAGGGTGGCCAGGTCGAAGATCCCGGTGATGTCCACCACCCCGATCGCACCGATCGCGGCACCGTCCCTGTCCCTCATCGGGGCGACCGTGACCGGGACTCCCTTGTAGGGGCCGCTTGCCGGCGTTGTCTGGATCAACGTATTTGTTGCTATGGCCTCCAGCAGGACCGGCCCGGTATAGTTCCGATCAATGACCCGTCCGTCCTCGATACGGATCCCGTTACTATCCCTTGACTTTGCCGTGACCGGGAGACGGTGGATCAGCTCGTGGATGGCGAGGACGACGGGTTCGAGATCGCCGGATTCGGCGCTGCAGGAGACAACATAGCGGTGCATACGGACTGCCTCACTACTCTGGTCATTCTTCCATCCTGATGAAGATTGCGCACCGGGCATGCCGGTGGGGCGGGAAGAAACGGCCGGCCTGTCCGGGAGGCCTGCCGGCACGGCAGATGGTCAGAACGGGACCGGATCGCGGCCGCCGCAGTACTGTTGGATAAACTGCCGTGACGGGAACTCGTGGATGCTGGTCACGACAATCATGCCTTCCCCGCAGGGCTGCTCGATCAGCACCGCCGATCCTGCATCCTCACCAGACGAGTTCCCGCCATGGCAGGGGAAACAGCCGTCGCACTCGACATTGCCGGCATCGTAGTCATCGAGGATCCGGGCCGCCACAGAGGACTCACTGACAGCAACGCTCCGCGGATGGAAATCATGTTCATAGGTGACAGGGAACGGCAGCCAGTCGTAGGCATCGGGCCGGTTGTCCGCAGCGCCGAAGACGAGGAGGCGGCCTCCCCGCTCCACAAACCGCCGGATCCGGGACGAAGAGGCGCGGAGGGCCGGGAGGAGGTTGGAGTATTTGGGGTTGCCAAAACCGGTCGGGACGACAAGGCAGGTGAACGAGCCCCGGAAGAACGGTGCGGCGAGCATCTGGGGCGTGACCAGCTCGCACGGGATCCCGCAGTCCTCGATGAGGCGGGAGAAGTGCTGCGGGGAGTTCCAGACAAAGCCGGCCCGGCCGTTCATCCCTTGATCACCCCGAGCGGGCTGAGCCGTGCTACCAACCGGGAGATACCGGCATCGTGGACAACGCGGACCACCTCGTCGCTGGGTTTGTACACCGAGGGAGCCTCGTCGGCAATCGCGTTGTCGTGGGCGGCCCGGACCACGATGCCCTCTCTGAGGAGCTGTTCGGCCACTTCCCTGCCGCTTACCTGTTTCTTGGCCTGCGACCGGCTCATCACCCTGCCTGCCCCATGGCAGGTGCTGCCGAACGTCCGCTCCATCGCGGTCGTGGTGCCGCACAGGACATAGGAGGATGTGCCCATACTGCCCGGGATGATCACCGGCTGCCCGATCGACGCGAGCTCCGGGGGGATGCCCGGCGCACCCGGCCCGAACGCACGGGTGGCCCCTTTCCGGTGCACGCAGACCTTTGCGGCCTGCCCCTCCACGCGGTGCACCTCCATCTTCGCCACATTATGGGCCACGTCGTATACGAGCGGCATCTCCTCGTACGGTATCCCGAAGAGCCGGGTAAATACCCCCCGGGCGGCATGGGTGATCATCTGGCGGTTGGCCCAGGCATAGTTGGCAGAGGCCGCCATGGCCCCGAAGTAGGCCTTCCCTTCAGGGGACGTGAGGGGGGCGCAGGCGAGCTGCCGGTCGGGAAGCCTGATCTGGTACTTCTTTGTAGCGGCTTCGAGGATCTTCAAGTGGTCCGTACAGACCTGGTGGCCGAGACCCCGCGAGCCGCAATGGATCATGCAGCAGACCTGCCCCTCGCGAAGGCCGAACGCTTGTGCGGCTTCCGCGTCGTAGATCTCGCGGACCACCTGGACTTCCAGGAAATGGTTACCGGAACCCAGGGTCCCACCCTGCGGGATGCCCCGCTGCCGCGCCTTGGGAGAGACCGCGGCCGTATCGGCATCCTGCATGCAGCCGTTCTCTTCGCAGCGGACGAGATCGCGGGCCATGCCGTAGCCGTTCTCCACGGCCCAGCGGGCGCCCTGGCGCATCATGTCCTCCAGCGCCCGGGGGGTCGCCTTGTTTTGGCTCCTGGCCCCGACACCGGTCGGGACGGCCATAAAGAGCTGGTCAACGAGGTCGCGCCTGCCCTGCACCTGCGCCGTGGCAAGAGGCGTGGTCATCAGCCGTACGCCGCAGTTGATGTCGAAACCGACACCCCCGGGCGAGATTACCCCTTCTTCCAGGGAGAATGCGGCAACGCCCCCGATGGGAAACCCGTAACCCCAGTGGATATCCGGCATGGCCAGGGCATACCGAACAATGCCCGGCATGGTGGCGACGTTGGCCAGTTGCTGGATGGCGCCTTGTTCGAGCATCTGCCCGAGGGATTCCGAGAGGAAGAACCTCCCGGGAACCCTCATGCCGGGCAGGAAACCTACCGGCACTTCCCACTCGTTTGCGCTGATCCGCTGAACCCCGTCAATCATTGTACCGCCGCCTGCCCATTCTTATACATCAAATAGGATATCCAGCATATATCCGTTCGTATCCCGGGTGATCGAGAGGCCCGAGTAGGAGATCCCTTTCACTTCGGAGCCCCCGGCATGCCGGGCGGGATCGAACTGCTCGCCGTACAGCCGGGCTGCAAGCCGGTTTTTCCCGAGATCCACCTCAGCCCGTGAAAAAACCAGGCCCTCTGCGTCAGAGAGGAAGAGTGCCTCCGAGAGGAAATCCGCAAGAAGTGTCTCGGTGTCATCCGCTTCGACAACCACGTCTTTCCTTGTCGCTTCCCGGCGGTCCTTACCGAACATCACATCCATGAGAGCCCGGAAGGCCTCGGTAAAAAGACCCGGCAGATCCGGTGCAAGGACCCGGATCTTCACATCGGCAGTATGGGGAAGTTCCTCATAACTCATCGGTGATCGTATCCGCCCGCATCCGAATCATCGAAAAACGGGATCATGTCCATGTGGATTGCGTTCAGGAACCGGGCCTGGTGGATGGAAATATAGATCGTGTGGTGGCCGGCTTTTATCAGGATATCCGATCTTTTGGGGGGCTTGACACTGACCGGCAGGAGGATGGGGCCCCCGCAGGATGTACAGATCCGGAAATCGCAGTTCCGCTTGTTGATATAGTCGTAAACTTCAGGAGTGATCGTGATGTCTTCGGGCATGACACGGTCGTGTGCATCGCTCTGCATGATGCTAATACCATAGGAACAGCAGGATAAAAACCGTTATGGATCGGGTGGACTTATGCAGTCCTTACAATTCCGACCACGATGTCGACATACTTTTCCTTGAGTTCGTAGCTGTTGACGCCATCGGCATTCCGGGTTGCCCGGAGGATGCCGATGCGGGAAGCAATGATTCCAACCATCGACGCGATCGCATGGAACGTGACCTTGAACCGTTTCTGCAGTTCGGCCACCAGTTCTGCAATAGTTATGGATGGGGTCTTTACAAAGAGCATGAGGACTTCGCGCCGGATGCCGGTTTTGTCCCGTGAGAGATATGACCGGAGCCGGCCCTCGATGACTCTCTTGATCTCGGAAGGAGATCTCATACTTTTAGTGTCAAAGGTCTCTGTATATATATTTTTTGATTTTGTGCGTTATCCAATCCCCATTTGGAAATCCAGCCGTTTATAAAAGGAACAGTTTTTTTCTGCGAAATCCTGAAAAATGTCATAGGCGCGCCATGGGCCGGTGACGGCCCCCGCAGACGTTATTCCCGTTGAAAACCTGATAACTATATAATCGTCCATTGACAGATGAATACAATATGGGATTGATCAACTATAACATCGAGAAATACTCTCCCCATCAGTTGATGGCGATCCCGCTCGTGCTTCTTGTCCTCTCCATGATTTTTATCGCCCTCAATATGGCGACATCGGGAATGCCGGTCACGCCCGGCCTGGACTTTTCGGGAGGCACCGCGGTCACCATCAGGACAACCCAGACCGATGACCAGCTGCAGACCGTGTTTGCTGCCTATCCGTTGAAGGAGATCAGCGACATGAACGATGCCAAGTTCCTGAAGTTCGGTACTATGGACGATGCCACTTCAAAATCCCTGGCAACCCTCGTCAGCCAGACCTATCCTGACGCCAGTATCAGCCAGATCAGCGAGACGTTCGGGAAATCCCTCCAGTACCAGGCCTTCATTGCCCTGATCTTCTCGTTCATCGGGATGGCGATCGTGGTCTTCATCTCGTTCCGTACGTTCGTTCCGTCCGTGGCGGTGGTTCTCTCCGCTTTTGCCGATATGGTGATGACCGCAGCGGCGATGAATTTCTTCGGCATCAACTTAACGCTCGGGACCACCGGTGCCCTCCTGATGCTCATCGGGTATTCCGTGGACAGCGATATCCTCCTGACCACCCGTGTCCTGAAGCGGCAGGGCAAGCTGCATGAGAAACTGGCCGGTGCATTCCATACCGGTATCATCATGACCTCCACTACGTTTGCCGCGATTATGGTACTCTTCATCGTGTCGTGGCTCGGCTCCATCCAGATCATCATGGAGATCTCAGCGGTACTCCTCATCGGTCTCTGCTTCGATGTCCTCAACACCTGGCTGACCAACGCGGCCATCCTCAAATGGTACGTCCAGAAGGGAGGCGCGAAATGAACGCGAAGGAGATCAAGGCGATCGTCTCGGACTGGCGGGTCGCCATCCTTATCGTCCTCATCATCCTCTCGCTGGTCGCCATCTACCCGCATTTCGATGAGAAGGGCAACCTGGCTACCAACCTCCAGTACGGTCTCGACCTCCAGCAGGGTGCATGGATCCAGCTCGAGATGCGAGCTGAAGTCGTGGGATTCACTACAGACGGATCCGTAAGCGATCTTATTACTGCCCTGTCCACAAGTCTGGACGCGGATGTGGAACTGGTCGACGCCACTCACCTTGAGATCCGGAAGTATTACAGCCGGGAAGATCTTGAGAAGAAATTCGCCGACGCCGGCGCGAAGCTCACCAGTTACCAGGAAGGAGTCTCCAAGAGCACGGCCGAGCACGTGAAAACCATCCTTGAGACGAAGATCAACCAGATCGGGACCAAAGATGCCAAGGTGAACACGCTCACCGGCCTGAACAACGTGGCCCGCTATGTCCGGATCGAACTTGCCGGCGTCAACATGAACGAGGCGCAGGAGATTGTCGGCAAACAGGGCAAGTTCGAGATCCGCATCCAGACGGTCGGTAACGAGACCGAACACGTGGTCTTCGGAGACCAGATCACAAGCGTCCAGATGCCCCAGAAGGATCTCCAGTCCGGCTCCTGGGGTGTGGAGTTCACCCTGAGCGAAGATGGGGCCAAGGCATTTCAGGACGCTGCGATCAAGTACGGCGCTACCAGTGACCCGGATCATCATTACCTCTCCATGATCCTCGATAACAAGACGGTCTATTCGGCGCCGCTGAATGCAAAACTTGCCAGTTCGCTGACGACCTCCCCGGAACGCAGGATGGTTGCTTCGACCGGGACCGGGACAACGGGATCCAACCAGGCCACGAACCTTGAAATCCACCTCCGGGCCGGGGCGCTTCCGGTTGACGTGAGCATAGCCGGTTCCGGGAGCACCTCCGCACCACTCGGCGAGCGGTACAAAGCAACGGTTATCCTGGCCGGCATCCTTGCCCTGATAACGGTTGCCTTCGTGGTATATTACCGGTACCGCGAACCCGGCATCGTCCTCCCGATGGTATTGATCAATGCCTCGGAGGTCCTTATCCTGCTCGGGTTCATCGCAGCGATCAAGTTCCAGCTGGACCTGCCGACCATTGCCGGTCTGATAGCCGTGATGGGTACCGGTATCGACCAGCTGGTGATCATCACCGACGAGATCCTGCACGAGGGGAAGGTGCCCTCGCCCAACCTCTACTTAAAACGGCTCGCACGGGCGCTCGCCATCATCATGGCCGCTGCCGCCACGGGGGTCATCGCCATGGTCCCGCTGGCCCTGATGGACCTCTCGACCCTCAAGGGCTTTGCCATCATCACCATCCTCGGTGTGCTGGTGGGCGTGATCATCACCCGTCCCGCCTATGGCAAGATCATCATGGAGATCCTCTCCAAGTGACGATACCATAGGTTTATCTTTTTTTCATCCACAACACTTCCGGGTACATTCGAATGAGCAAACCGGTATTGTATGATTTTTTTGCCACATGGTGCGGACCCTGCAGGATGCAGACCCCCATCATCGAGGACCTGGCAAAGAAGATGGGTGAGGGCGTTGAGATCCGGAAGATCGACGTGGACCAGCACATGGACCTTGCGGAGAAGTACCAGATACGCGTGGTTCCGACCCTGATCATCGAAAAAGACGGTAAGGTTGTCCAGTCCCTGGAAGGCGTCACCGACGCAGCCACGCTCGAGAAGATCCTAACTCCGCTGGTGGGATAACCGGTGAAGATCGGCATTGTCGGCGGCACCGGGGATATCGGGGAGGGTATGGCGATGCGCCTCTCGCCGTCCTTCGATGTTGTAGTCGGTTCGCGGGAACAGGACAAGGCGGAGGCGACCTGCCGGATGGGTCGTGAAATACTCGCGGCACGAGGCAAACCCTGCTCCCTGACCGGTGTCACCAACCAGGAAGCGATCGATGCGTCAGATATCGTAATCCTCGCGATCCCCTTCAGGCACGTTGCCGGCACCTTATCGACCCTGCACGGTTTTGAGGAAAAGATCGTAGTCAGCCCGGTCAACCCGATGGAGAAGCAGGATCATTTCGTCTTCGTCCCCCCCGCGGAAGGATCCGCGGCCCTCATGATCCGTACGATGCTGCCCAGGGAGGCACGGATCTGTTCGGCCTTCAACACGATTGCTGCCAACAAATGGAAAGCCCTCGACGAGGAGCTGGACTACTCGGTGCCGGTCTGCAGCGACGATGCCGATGCCAAGCGGGAGGTCATGGCCATGGTGAACCGGATCTCCCGGCTCAGGGCTTTCGATGCCGGCCCGCTCTCGGTCTCCTGCATGGTGGAATCCCTGACCCCGCTCCTTTTGAATATCGCACGCTACAACAAGATGCACGATGTCGGCATCCAGTTCCGCTGAGATCCGGCACCTCGTCCGGGTCCTGGAGGATAAGTACGGGACGATCCCCTGGTGGCCCGGGGACTGCGAGGAGGTGATGATCGGGGCGATCCTCACCCAGCAGACCCGGTGGGAGAATGTCGAGCGGGCGCTTTTTGAGCTCAATGTCCGGGGCCTGTGCACGATGCAGGCTATCCTGGCGGCAGATTCTCATGATCTTGAGAATGCCATCCGCTGCACGGGGTATTACCGGATGAAGGCAGGCCGGTTGAAATCGCTTGCCGTATTTGTGGAGGAACAGTGCGGAGGGGTAAAACGGATGGAGACCACCTCGACCGGGACGCTCCGTGAGGGGCTGCTTTCAGTCCATGGTATCGGCGAGGAGACTGCGGACAGCATTCTCTGCTACGGGTTCTCCCGCCCGAATTTCGTAATCGATGCCTACACGGACCGGATGGTCCGGTGCATCGGCCTGACCGACCCCCGCAACCGGCTGAAGGGCCTGTTCGAGCAGGTGCTGCCAAAGACCAACGCGGCCTGCCGGCAGACCCATGCACATATCGTGGAATACGCCAAGGAATACTGCGGTAAGAAGAGGTGCGAAGCATGCATACTCGTGAATTCGAACGGATAGGGAAACGGCTGTTCGCCGAGCATCTGGTGGGCGGCAACTTCGGGAACATGAGCGTCCGCGATAACAACGGATTCCATATAAAGCGGACCGGCGATTACCTGGATGACGTAAAGGAACTGGTCTTTGTACCGTTCGACGGCCCGGTCCCCCCTGGCGCATCGAGTGAATACCGGGTTCACCGTGCGGTCTACCACGCAACACCCCATGCCGCCATTGTCCACGCGCACCCGCAGGCGGCTGTTGCAGCCTCGCTCGTGATGGACATGGTCCTTCCCGAGGACAGCGAAGGTGCCATGTTCTGCCCCGAGATTCCCGTGGTCGGCGGCGCCCCGGGCTCCCAGGAGATCGCCGATAATGTGGCTGCGGCCCTGAATAAGGGAAACCTGGTCATCGTGCGGGGGCACGGGACCTTTGCGGCCGGGAAGAGCCTGGACGAGGCCTGCCAGCTCACGTCGCTTGCCGAGCATTCCTGCAGGGTTCTGGCGCTGAAGCAGGTATTCCTGAAAAAATAATTTTTAGTTACGATCCCTTTTCTCCACCGGGTTTCCGTTGCTCCCGCGGGCGTTCGCGGATGGTGAAAGCGTCCAGGATCTGGAGTGTGATCCGTGCCCCGAGCGTCGGCTGGATGGATTCCAGCCAGAGAAAGAACCCTACCTTGGGCGGCGTCGGGCGTTCGAACTTGAAGTGGCCGTCTTTCATCTGTATCAGTTTGTGGTATTCCTTCTTCTGTTTCGAGCGCAGGTAGATGATCAGCTCGTAACCAGGCAGGTCCGTAGCAATAACTGCTTTTGAATAATATTTCGGAAAGTCAGCGGGCGTGATCGTCCTTCCCTTAACGGTAATCCCGTAAGTATCGCAGACCACCTTGACCGCCGGGGGAAAGAGGGCCCCGTAGAGCACCTTCTTGACGAGTTGCCCGGTCGGGTCGGGGATTACTGGCCGGATCGGCCCCGTGGCGCGACTGATCTCCGTGAAAAGCCTGTTCTTCACGTCTTCATGGTATTGTTTATACTCGAACGGGTTCTTCATCGGAATATCGGTGGCCCGGATGAGCTTGGGGTGGTTCTGTGGCAGGGTATAGATGATCCGCGGGCGGTAATGGTTCACGAGCGATTTTATCTGCTCGCAGGAACTGGTGTGGATGATGGCATTGGTCCTGTCCTTTGCAAGCCGTTTTACCACGGAATAGTTGGAGAGATCAAAGGAGGAGACGAGCAGGAACGGCGTGATCTTCTGCCCGTAGAGGTACCCGAGCAGTTTCTTCTTGTATGCGATCTCGATCTCGAATTCCTTCAGATCCGAGGGGGAAGTGACAACTTCGCCAAAAGCCACGTGGTTTCCTGCATCCACGAGCAGCATATCGAACTCCGCGAGATCCTGCCCGTTGCCGCGGATGGTGATGTCGCCGTATTTAGAGTAGAACAGTCCGTTCTGCCCGAGTTTTACGTTCTCGCGCCGGGTCGGGGCATCGGCGCCTTTCATGGCAAGGTATTTGATGGTATCCGATCGCTTGGAGATGTCTAAAAACATCTCGTACACGATTGCTTCGAACCAGCGCCCCTCTGCGGTCCGCATCGGTTCGATATCCGGTGAAAAGAGTTTCTTGCGTTCGATCTTGTTCATGTGCCGCGTGGCATTGATAGCGATTGCCGCTGTTGGCTTAAAATGCCGGAAATTGGTATTGAGCCACGGGATCATATTACGCGGTATGGATCTCTGCGGTACTAGTAGATAACAATCTGCCCCGGGCTGACTGCCCTGGTCCGGTGATACCGTGCCGGGGATCCGGCAGGATGTATGCCCCGGTTGCCATCAGCATACCCGGGGTACGGGATCGCCCATCGGCGGTTCGATGAACCGCTCCCCGCCGATTGCGGTCTCCATGATCACGTGCGCCCCTTCAGTGACGGCACCGATGATGGCGGCATTCTTTCCGTACTTGTGCGATTTGAGGGCTGCCAGGATCGCGTCGGCTTCGGAAGCAGGGACGCCCATCACGACCTTTCCCTCGTTTGCCACTTCCAGCGGATCGATCCCGAGCATGGCGGCTGCACTCTTCACGTTCCTGCGCAGCGGGATCGCCTCTTCGCGGATCCGCACACAGACGCCGCTCTTTTTTGCCATCTCGTTTATGGCGCTGGCAAACCCGCCCCGCGTCGGATCCTTCATGGCGTGGATAGTGCCGGCCTCGATAACGGACGCCACCATGTTCGAGAGCGGTGCGACATCGGAGAGGATCTGCTCACCGAGATCGAATCCCTCGCGGTGGGCCATGATCGCAAGGCCGTGATCGCCCAGCGTGCCGGAGACGATGATAACGTCTCCCGGTACCAGTCCGTTGTCCCGTACGATGGTCTTTGCCACGCCGATGCCGGCCGTATTGATTGCGATCCCGTCAAGAGCTCCGTGTTCCAGAACTTTCGTATCGCCGGTAACGATGCTGGCCCCTGCCTCGCCGAGGGCCTCGTCCATCGAGGCAACGATCCGCTCGAGATCCGCGGTCTCAAATCCCTCTTCGATGATCATGCCGCACGACAGGGCGATCGGCCTGCCCCCCATCATCGCAAGGTCATTCACGGTTCCGCAGACTGAGATCCGTCCGATATCCCCGCCCGGGAAGAAGATCGGGCGGACCACGTGGGAGTCCGTGGTGAACACCAGATTCTGGCCGGCAAAGGGGATTACCGCACCGTCATCGAGGGCCTCAAGGCCGATTCCCCCTGCATTGTTATGTGAAAATTTCGTCAGCGTACGGAGCAGTTCCCCCATCACTTCCCCACCGGCACCGTGCATCATGTTTACTTTCATGGTTCAGTCCTCCACTTCGATTTCCACATTGGTTACGACAATTTCACGGCCCCGGACCAGTTCGGGAAGTGCCCCGCAACGGGGGCAGACATATACTTCGGTCCCGGTATACCCGCAGGAACAACGGGTCTGTGGGTCCACATCTGTGCATTCGAGGATGGCCTGGACAAACAGCGGGTCGTCCTCGCGGATGGTATCAAACAGGAAGACGACCTGCTCCGAGTTTACCATGGCCATCTTCCCTACATCGACGCTGATCTTCTTCACCCTGGTTGCCTTGTGCTCAAGGGCCGCGGTCCGGGCGGTCGCATAGAGATCGTATGCAATGGAATACTCGTGCATCAGTTCTCCATCGCAGAATAGACTTGCCGGAATATCTCACGGGTCTCAAGTCCTTCTTCGCGGGAGAGTCGCTGGATGGCAAACCCGACGTGGACCAGCACGAACTCCCCGACTTTCACATCAACAAGATCCAGCCGTATTTCCTGCCGGAGGTCGCCATAGTCCACAATGCCGATGTTTCCCTCTTTTATCTCGATGACTTCTGCGGGAACTGCAACACACATGGGATGTGCCTCTCTTCAGTATTGTGGGCGTTCCAAACACTTAAAAACAATGATATGGCATCGCCGATGCGTGTAAAAAAAGATCCCTACGCCGGGGAAGAGATTTGAACTCTTGAGGTGCAGGGCACCAGTAGCTTTCAAGGCTACCGCCTTCCCGGACTAGACTACCCCGGCAGTGCTCCATATGTTGGAGCCGGGGATACAAAAGCTTTCGTGTCTTCGGAGGATTACGTGCACTGGCACGATTTTTTCAGTAACCTGCAGGGTTAATGATATCGTCGTTAATGGATATCAGGGATTTTTTTTTTTAGTGCCAGCAGGAGGGATACCAGTACAAGAGAGAAGACTGCAATGCCCGGGCCAGTAGGGGCCGCCGGTGTAGGTACCTGTACCGCAACTGCTGCAAAGGGTGGGGGAACGACCGGGCTCACGAAAACCGCTTTCACATTCTCCCCGTACAGTGAGACATCGGAGGTCGTCGCATATTTATACGGATATATCTTTACGTATACTGTCTTTCCCTGGCCGAAGAACTCGACACGTTCCACGTTTGAGTCTCCCCGTTCGTTCTCGGTATGAAGGATGCCCTGATCATCGATATATTCCAGTACCAAATCAGTACTCTTCGAGGTGTATAACATCACCGGGCCGACTTCGGTCTTCACGATAAAATAGGCCGGCATATCCCGGGAGGATGGTGCATGTGCGGAGAGAACGATCCCTTGTGTCGTTCCTGTCAGCACTCTCGGTGCACCCGGTGCGTTTACACTGTTGATGGTGATGAATCGTGAACCGATGTAGCCGCTTGCATCGGTGAACGAGATTTCATATACCCCCGGCTCCCGGATGGGAATATCTGCCATGAATCCTGCCGCATTATCGGTGGTGATGTATTGCGGGCCAAAAATTACAAAACCGGCAGAATCTATCACCTCGACCTGGATTCCTGCATTCACTTTACCCCTGATCTCACCTGCAAGAGCGATGGTCCCGTTATATGTCTGGGTTACCGGCGAAGTGAGGATGATATCATCGGTACGGTCATAGAGGACAACCTGACGTATGGTGACAGAATCGCTGTTTGCAGAAGGGGGTGCCTCCGCCTTGTAGGTCCCGGGAGCGAGACCGGTTGTATCGAACGTGGCCACAAACGAATGATCCGGCTGGACATACACGATTACTCTCTGGATCTCCGTGGATGTGGTCACCTGGTGGTAGAGTACGATATCGACCGGTGTCCCGATACCGAATGAGGTGTTTCCGGTAACGATCAGAGGTTTTCCTACCGCAAGGGTGGCCGGGGCATCAATCGTCACATAATATGCTGAAACAAGGCCCGGCACAAAGAGAAGTCCCATCAGCAGCAGGACGGTCTTTTTCATTACTGTATCCCTCATCAGAATCCGTTTGAATTTGTCATCATGGGGCAGGGAGTGTAAAATGCATATCTGAAAACGCAGACATGGCTTTAACTCTATATCAGTTCAACCAGTAGAGTGTTAATGATTTCTGAACCTGCAGAGAAACCGGTGGCTGTCTGGCGGGGAAAGGACCGGTTTGGGGCCGAACAGCTCGAATGCCTTACCGTCATCTTCGAGAGCGGAGGCTGCAGCTGGTCGAAGTGCCGGATGTGCAGTTATCGTCACGAACGGTATGCAGGCCGGGACTGCGGGGCACTCCTGTCACATCTACGGGCCCAGCTGGCATGGGTCATGAAGGAATATAATCCGGAAGAGTACCGTATGGTGAAGATCTTCACATCAGGGAGTTTTTTCGATCCTGCTGAAGTTCCGCCGGATTTTTTGGAGGATATCTCATCGGCATTCCGGGGAAAGCTGCTGATTGCCGAGACCCGGCCGGAGTATATCGATGAAGAACGACTTGCATCGTTCATCAGTGCCATCGATGACGGATCCTGGGAGGTACCTCTCTATTGCGCCATCGGTCTTGAGACCAGTGATGATCTCATAAGGGACAAGTGCATCAACAAGGGATTCCGGTTTGAAGATTTCAGGAACGCATCCGTCACGGCCCATGCTGCAGGTGCGGGTATCAAGGCATACCTGCTCTTCAAGCCGCTCTTTCTTACCGAGAAGGAGGCCGTGGACGACATGGAAACCACGATACGCGATGTGCATCCCTGCGCAGACATGATCTCCATGAACCCCTGCACGGTACAACGGAATACCGAACTGGAATACTACTGGAAGCGGGGCGCCTACCGGCCACCCTATCTCTGGAGCGTCCTTACCCTCCTTGCGCATGCACCGGTCCACATCACCTGCGACCCGGTGGGAGGGGGCCAGAAGCGCGGACCCCACAACTGCGGATCGTGCGATTACGAGATCGTCCGGGGTATCCGGGACTATTCCCTGAACGGGGATCGCGACCTGATCACGGCCCTGCTTGAAACGGAGTGTAACTGCAGGGAGGAATGGGAGTATGTACTTGCCCGGGAACAACCCTACTGCATGCCGCTGACGCGGTAAAAATTATTTTTTCTGGACGGGCGGCCCCTGGATCTCAAGCTGACGGGCCAATAACGGGAGGAAGGTACCGGCATCAGACACAATACCGATGGCCTGTGTTGTACCGCGATCCATCAGTTTCGTAACAGAGGCAGGGTTGATGTCCACACAGACGGTCTTGACACTGGAAGGCAGGCAGTTGCCGACGGCAATGGAGTGGAGGAGGGTTGCCACCATCAGCACCATGCCGCATCCCGGGATGTATCTGCGCATAGCATCCTGCGCTGCCATGGAATCCTGGATAACATCCGGCAGGGGGCCGTCGTCGCGGATAGAGCCGGCGAGAACGAAGGGCACGTTCTCTCGGATGCATTCGTACATGATCCCTCGTTTCAGGAGTCCGCTCCCGACCGCATCCTTGATTGATCCAGCCCGCATAATCTCGCTGATGGCATAGAGGTGGTGGCGGTGTCCCCCCATCACGGGCTTTCCCGTTGAGATGTCCATGCCCAGCGATGTTCCGTACAGGTTGTACTCGATATCGTGGGTGGCGAGGGCATTGCCTGCAAACAGTGCGTTGATGTACCCGTTGCGGATCATCCCGGCTACGGCTTCATCGGCTCCGGTATGGATGATCGCCGGGCCTCCGACAAGAATGATCTTTTCTCCCTTTTTTCTTACTTCAAGGATCTCTTTTGCAATCTGGGAGATCAACGTCTCACAGGGGCGTTCTGAAGAGACTGTGCCATGCATGAACTCAAACGTGCTGCTCTCGCGGGGCCGTTCGGGATAGTTGACCCATACACCCTCTTCACCCACGACAACGAGATCACCTTTCTTAATCTTGCCAAGGGGCACGGCCCGGGCCTGTTTCTTCTTGGGATCCACTACGATCAAAAAATCCATCTCAATGGAATCAACCGCGATCCACTCATCGGCCAGACGTATCTGGGTGGGGTGGTTGGTTGTTGTATAGAACCCCCGGGGTGCATCGCGATCCCGCTCGGCAGGGACGTAGTGAACCGGGATTTCCTGAAGCGGACGGGCACCGAGACGGTGGAGTTCTGACAGAATGGCTTTAAGATTTTCCCTGTTCTGTGCAGTGATCCTGAGCCGGGCATAACTGGGATCGGTCTTTTTTTTACCGACTTCAAAAATAAGAATCTCGAAATTTCCGCCCATATCCATGACCCGGTCCATGAGCTGCATCATGCTGCCCGAGTCGATGATATGCCCCTGCAGTTCGATCTCCTGCGATGCGACCATGATATAATGATCTTGGTCGACGATCCTTAATATGCATTCCTGATAAAATAAACAGGATTGCCCTTATTTTGGGGCGAGGGCCTTAAAATGAAACGATATGGGGGGCCCGGTATATGGATCCGATCATCACGTATTGTCCAGCAAAGATTCGGCTGCCGCAAGATCGGCCCGGGTGTTGACGTTCAGGGCCAGCCGAGACTCGCGGAGGAGGAGAAAAAATTCCTCCTGGGTCTTACAGATGCCGTCGCCACGGAGGATATTGATGCCCGCAGGGCAGGCCTCGGATCCATCGATCAATTCCCGGTAGGGCATGCTCTCCCGGCAGGATCTGACCAGTGTGGCCGGGATCCATGTTGAGAGGGCTGCCATCCCGCTGTGTTCATATGCATGGAGAATGGTCCTGACAATGGCAGGGGTAACGCCGGGGATGTCGGCGACCGAGATGATGATTGGCCCCTCCTCTTGAAGAGTCCGGACGGCCTCGATCATATCTTCCACGAATCCCCGGCCTTCGGTCCGGCAGAGGGGGATGGAATGGGCCCGGCACCAGTTCTGGGTCATGGGGGTGTGGGGGGATGCAGCCACCACGGGATCGCAACCGGCCTGCCGGAATGCGTCGATGATATACCGGATCATGGGCTGTCCGCGGATTCGGAGGAGCGGTTTCTCACCTAAGTTCATGCGGTTCCCCTCCCCGCCAGCCATGATCAGTGCACGCATGCTGCCATTTCCTCAATAAGGATTGTGTTCTCTTCGCGGGTCCTGACCGCGACGCGTATGGACTCCGGCAGACCGAACGAGGTGCAATCCCTGACAAGGATGCCGCGGGAGGCCAGCATCGCGCAGAGGGGGGTAACAGTCCTGCCGCAATCCGCAAGCACGTAATTCACCTGTGAGGGCGAACACTGCAGGCCGATGTCCTGCAGTGCGGACACGAGGCGTGCACGCTCGGTCTCAATATATGCCCGGGACTCGGCCAGTGCATCCATGTGCAGGAAGGCTTCCATGGCGTAAGCCTCGGCATACGTATTCACGCTCCACGGTGCCCGTGCCGTCTCGATCATCTCGATAAGGGAAGGATCCCCAAACCCGTACCCGAACCGGATGCCGGGAACGGAGAAACACTTGGTAAGGGAACGCACGACGACAAGGGACGGGTCACGGTAGTCTGCAACGCTCTCTTGGGGGTCGGCCAGTTCGATAAATGCCTCGTCACAGAAAAGAACGCCATCGTGGTCCCGTACTGCATGGAGCTGTTCGATCACAGTGTCGCGCGGAAGGAGGCGGCCGGTAGGGTTGTTGGGGTTGCAGAGAAACACGGCATCGGCGTCATGCGGGTTGGCGGTACGGGCGGCGCCGGCAAGTTCGGCAGACAGGGCATATTCGCCGAATGTCGGCATATCAAGAAAATACCGTGTGGTGGACGCTGACGGGCGGAAAAGTGCCGAGCAGAATGCCCGTATCAGTTCAATGGATCCGTTTCCGACGCAGATCTCTGATGGATCGCGGTGAAACACACTGGAGATTCGCTCTTTCAGTAAAGTATAGGTATCGTCGGGATATTCGGTCAGGAGGCGGGGATCTATCTTCCAGGAAAACTGTGGCGGGAGGGGATTGATGCTCGCGCTGAAATCCAGCACCGTTTTACACGTTTTTTCCTGCTGCAGCTTTCCGGTTCCTCCATGCACGGCCCGTTTTGGAAAGTCAGCAACCATGAAAATCCGTCCGTTTTCTCAAATACTTGGATAATCTGTCATAAATGCGTTGTGAAGCCTCCGTACCGGGCAGGGAACAAAGTTTTTATACATCAACGTGTTATTTTCATTCATCTGGTTAGTCAGACACAAGGGTTCTCTTTGTCTGACATATGAACGACATAAGCCAGACATATGTCAGAATGTGAGATACAATGATGCAAAGGATCACGCTCCGGTTGCCAGAACAGCAGATCAACCTGCTCCAGCAGATGGTAGATTCGGGGGAGTATCCCAATGTATCGGAAGCGGTACGGGCGGCGGTGCGTGAACTTGTCGAAAAACGTGCAAGTCGTGTCCTGAAGGAAAGTGACCAGGTTTCATTCAAGGTTTGAGAGGGTAGATATGCAGAGTATTATTAACGACGCATTGAAAAATGCCGAGCTTGAAAAAGATATGAACAAGCCCGGAAACTCCAGCGCATCGGATGATGACTTTGTCGGACAACCGAGAATCGTCATCATCGGCTGCGGTGGTGCAGGCAACAACACCGTGAACCGTATCCACCACATGGGTGTTTCCGGTGCAGAGACCATCGCAATCAACACCGACAAGCAGCACCTGGACATGATCCAGGCCGACAAGCGCATCCTTATCGGAAAGTCCCTGACCAAAGGCCTCGGCGCCGGCGGGTACCCCGATGTCGGTAAGAGAGCTGCCGAGATGGCACGCCCGACACTCGAAGCGATCCTCGAATCTGCGGACCTCGTCTTCATCACGGCAGGTATGGGTGGAGGTACCGGTACCGGTTCAGCGCCCGTTGTCGCCCAGATTGCCAAGGAGCAGGGTGCAATTGTCGTCGGAATGGTCAGTTACCCGTTCCAGGTTGAGAAGGCCCGCCTTATCCGGGCAGAAGAGGGTCTCGAGGCGCTCGCCTCCGCGGCAGACTCCGTCATCGTGCTCGACAACAACCGGCTGAAGAACTTTGTCCCGAACCTCCCGCTCGGGCAGGCGTTCTCCGTCATGGACCAGCTGATCGGTGAGACTGTCAAGGGCATCTCCGAGACCATCACCGAGCCGTCGCTCATCAACATCGACTACGCGGATGTCCGCGCCATCATGTCCAAGGGCGGCGTCGCCGTCATGCTCGTCGGCGAGAGCAAGCAGCAGAACAAGGCAGAGAGCGTTGTCCGCGAGTGCCTGTCCAACCCGATGCTCGACATCGACTACCGCGGCGCAACCGGCAGCCTGATCCACATCACGGGCGGCACCGACCTGACCCTGCAGGATGCAGAGGAAGTCGCGACCTCGCTCACGTACGAACTCGACCCCCATGCAGACGTCATCTGGGGCGCCCGCGTACGGCCCGACATGGAAGGCAAGATCCGAGTCCTCGCCATCATGACCGGTGTCAAGAGCGCGCAGATCCTCGGCACGCGCCAGTCCTACAAGACCATGGTCCAGGAGATCGAGACCAAGCGCTCCAGCCCCAAGGCCGTTGAGATGCCCGTCCAGCGCAGGACCAGCGGCGGCAGGGACCAGCCCAGCGGCGGCGGTGTCCTCGAGTGGGTCGGCTGAAGATAAACACGCCACGCACAAACGAACAACAGTAATTCATCCGATAGTAATCCAGGTACTGTTGGTTCACTCAACAACCAACACCCCTTTTCTCATCATATTCCTTTCGGGGATTCCCGAAACATCCTCCCCGGAATTCCGGCGAAATGCTTAATAATGCTCCGCTCCTTTAAAATATAGTACATTCGACCAATCCTACGCTGGGAGAGTGAGGATAGTGTCCGGTAACGGATACCATCCTGGTATCGGGAGTTGAACATCATGAACAGTGTGTTGAACAAAGACTTCGTCACGGAGTCTTGCCAGAATTCTGCGCTGATCGTCTTTTCTGATGTTTTTCGTCCTGCATCCTGTGTGCAGAGCAGTCCGCAGGGAACATCCGGCAGCCGGAGAGCCCGGCCGTCGGTGACCCGCACGCCTCATATGCAGATCCATGCACCCCCTGTGAGAGGAGAACCTGATGAGGAGTTGGTAACGCATGTTGAATGACCTGATGGAAAAGAGAAAGAAAACCCTCGCTGAGTCTGAAGAACACAAGAACCGCCGCAACGAGCTGAACGCGAATGCCAGCAAGTTCGCCCGCGAGCGCAACACCTTGAACAACCAGACCCGGGAGTTTGTCGAAGAGGCGCAGAAGAACAAGGATCTCCGGGACAAGTACAACCAGGAAGTCCTCGACATCAAGGCCCAGCGCAATGACCTGAACGACAAAGCTAACGTTCTATTCGAAGAGATCGAAGCCTTCAAGAAAGAGCACGGTACGCAGAAGAACCGCGGTGTCAAGGAACTCCAGAAGCAGATCGAGTACATGGAGTACCGCCAGCAGACCGAGGTCTTCACTACCGACAAGGAACGCGAGCTGATCGAGAAGATCAAGCAGATGAAGGGCCAGGTCCGGGAACAGGAAGCCGAGCTCGAGCAGAACAAAGAGATGCGCACCAAGATCACCGAGGCACGCGAGTTCCGCCGTCAGGCCTCAGACCTGCATGCGAAGGTGACCGAGGTTGCCGAGCTGGCGCAGAAGCACCACGATCTCATGGTCGAGTCCTACCGGAAGGCCGACAAGTCGCGCGAGGCGGCCGATGCATCCCACAAGAGTTTTGTCGAGGCCCAGGAAGCAGCCGATGCCGAACACAAGTTCTTCATTGCCTGCCAGAAGGAGCTCCGCGACTACGACAAGGTCATCTCGGGCCTGCGCAAGAAGACCAAGAAGGTCAAGGTGACAAAAGAGCAGAAGGCCGTCAGGAAAGAAGCCGAGAGCCTGTTCAAGAACTTCCGGGCCGGCGAGAAACTCACCACCGACGATATCCTGCTCCTCCAGCGTTCCAAACTCATATAATCCTTTTTTTTACTATTTCTTGCCGTCAGCAATGATTTAATAGATTTACGCCATTTTTATAGTATACTATGGCACAAGGGAAGACGCTGGTCCTGAGTGTCGACAGGGACGACGACATCGGCTGGAAGGCTAACATCGAGAGCCCGTGCATCGGCCGTGAGGCGTGCCTGAAGGCTGCCAACATGCTGGCACTGGCCGACCCGGAAGATTCCGATGTCAACGCTATCTTCTCGGCCGTCAAGATCTTCGATGAACTGGCAGCCAAAGGCGAAGAAGTCGCTGTAGCGGTGGTTGCCGGTAACCACCTGCATATGATCGAAGGCGACCGCCGTATCGCCGCGGCCCTTGACAAGGTAGTCGATGAGACCGGGGCAGCCTCATGTGTCCTGGTCACCGATGGCGCCGAGGACGAATACGTCATCCCGATCATCCAGTCCAAAATTCCCGTATCCAGCATACGCCGCGTGATCGTCAACCAGATGCCAAACCTCGAGGGCACGTATTATATCCTGAAAAAACTGTTCGATGATCCCAAGATCTCGCGCATGGTCTTCATCCCGATCGGGCTTGCCATGCTGCTGTACGCCAGTGCCTACCTGCTGGGTGCCCCGGGGCTTGCCACGATCGTCGTGGTCGGCGTCATCGGGTGCTTCCTGCTCTACAAGGGATTCGGGTTCGACGAACTCTTCCACGGGATCATGGATGCCCTCCGGCTCTCCCTCTCGCGCGGGCGGTTCTCGTTCGTCACGTACTCCACGACCATCCTCCTTGTCATCATCGGGTGTACTGTCGGGTTCATCAACATCCTCAAGTATTATTCCGCCGACAGCAGCCTGGGCCTGGTCACGTACCTGATGACCTTCATCTACGGGGCCTTCGAATGGCTCCTGTTTGCAGGACTCGTCCTGTCGGTCGGTGTCATCATTGACGTATACCAGAACGAGAAAGAGAATCTCGGTAAGGTGATCGTCTTTCCGTTCTTCGTCACCGCCATCGGGCTCCTGCTGTATGCGGCCAGTATCTACATCATCTCGTTCCAGGGCGTCCCGGACTTTCCCCTGTCCACGGAGACCATCTCCCGGTATATCCTCTGGTCTACAATCGGCGGTATTATCGCTGCATTGGCGGGGGTCGTTGTCCAGCATCTCATCGGCAAGCGGGTCGCAGACCAGCAGAAGATCATTGAAGTGATCTGAAACTGCAGGGATGTCTGGAAATCATCCTCCATTATACGGGAAAGAGGGTTCGGGATGGACAGGTTCTCGTGTCATCACCGGTTGAATCCTTGGAAAAGATCATGGAGAATCTTGGATATTTCTTCTTAGGAAAACCGGCTCACTGCATATTGTCCTGAACGGCGGGAGGATTTTCCCGTGGACTCTGGGCGAAGTATCCGATCCCTGCAGGGAACTCTTTCACCATGGAAAAATTCTTTGTCACCTGGGGCGATCGGATGGTCAGGTTGGGGATCACGACGTTGAAGGCATGGGCGGGATACCAGTAGATGCCGTCTCCATAGGAAACGGATGCATCGTCGACCGTGAACTCCGCGCTCGAGAGATCGATGTTCTTCATCTTGGCGTCATCGTAGTTCAGGATCTTGAGCAGTTTTTTTTTCAGGTCCTGTTTTCCAAAAAGGAAGAAGATGAACCGGGTGCCTTCATCGACCGTATAGTTGACCTGGATATTCGCGGTGCCATTGTCGAGGCTGATACTGATATCCGATATCGTGAGATACCCGTACCGCTCGTCTTCCGCTGCAGAAACGGGAGCCGCACCTGCGATCAGGATGATCAGGATCAGTGCGATAGAACCGGCCCGCATAGCATACTACATTCGTGAATTTTCCATAAAATGCTTTTGGGTTGGGCACGGCCGAAAAATGATAAAATATGAAAACCGCTGGTCCCCGTTATTCTTTCCTGGCGAGCGTTATCTCAATTGACGAGACGTTGGTCTTACCGGAATCCGTATCGATATTTTCCGTTGATGTGACGATCTCCTTTTTTGCAACACCCTCAAGGAACCGGTTCAGGGCAATCTCGGCAGTATCCACGGCCCGGGAGATTGCCTTGCCCCGGGCCTTGATCGCAACTTCCTGCGCTCCGTTGTTGAACTGGGTGACTACGGCGAGAACATAGTTCATTACCGGCTTGGTCCCCACGAATACTGTGTTCTCCTTTGTCGGCTGCATATACCCTCCCGGAATTACAGATACTTCTTCTTCACGATGAGTTCTGCATTCAGTACGCTTGCACCGGCGGCTCCCCGGATCGTGTTATGGCCCATTGCCACGAACCGGACTCCTTCGCGGAGGCGGCCGACGGAGACGGTCATGCCCCCGCCCCGCATGCGGTCGAGCCGCGGCTGGGGACGGTCCGGCTCGTCTTCGAAGAAGTGGATGGATTCCTCGGGCTGGGTGGGAAGGTCCTTGATGGGCGGCTTGTATTCGCGGTATGCCTTACGGATCTTGTCCAGCGGTTCTTTGATATCGGCCCAGACGGCCATCGTGTGCCCGTCTATCACCGGCACGCGGTGGCAGCTGGCGCTGACGCGGAACGGAGCGTTCTGCACCTTGTTCCCCTTGAGGGTGCCCATGATCTTGAGTGTCTCCGTCTCCATCTTCTCTTCTTCCTTGCCGATGTAGGGAATGACGTTGTCATAAATGGCCATTGCCGCGACACCTTCGAATCCTGCACCGGAGATTGCCTGCATGGTCGCGACCCGGATGTCGGTGAATTTGAACTTCCTCAATGGGGCCAGAGCGGTCACCATCATGATGGTAGAGCAGTTGGGGTTGGTGACAATGAACCCGTCGCGGCCCTTGTCGCGCTGGACGTCGATGAGCCCCAGGTGCTCCGGGTTGACTTCGGGCACCACAAGGGGTATCATCGGCTCCATACGGTGGGAGCTTGCGTTGCTGCAGACCGCGATACCGGCATCCGCGAACTCGGTCTCCACCGTGGTCGCGATCTCTGCGGGGAGTGCAGAGAAGACAAGATCGACGTTCTTCATTGCCTTGGGAGACGTCGGGACGACCTTCAGTTTCCCTATTTTATCGGGAAATGGTGTATCAAGGCGCCATTTGACGATTGATCCATAGGGCTTTCCCGCACTGCGTTCGGAAGCGGCAAGCGTCGTAAGTTTGAACCAGGGATGATCCGCTAAGAGTTCAACAAATCGCTGACCAACCGCGCCCGTTGCACCGAGCACTCCAACATTGATCATAGTGACAGGTCCTGTTTGTTCGTATTTCCCGTTTCAGAATACTGGCGGGTTGTAAAATCCCATTTCACTTAGGATGATAAATACGTTGTTTTTCTCACCGTTTTTTTCCGCTCTGCTGGTGCACCGCATGGGATGGAGGGCGGGATTTGCCGGGAAGAGTAATATTCGGATTCGGACCTGTGAATCCGGAATGAAAAATTATGGTTAAAAATAGACCGGTCCCGGTTTATTCCATATGGATGGCTTCTGACGGGCAGACATCTACGCAGGTCTGGCAGTCAACGCACATGTCCTTGTCAACCTTTGCCTTGTCGTTCTCCATGGAAATGGCTGATGCGGGGCATTCACTCACGCAGGTTTCACATCCGGTACATTTTTCGAGATCAACGATTGCTACCAACTCGTTCACTCCGATGTATATGTTTCGTGTAGGGGAAAAAAAGTGTTCCTATTCTGGATCATATGGGTATACTAGACCCGGAACAGGGAAGACCGGATTATTTCTTCAGCCCGAGTACATCGTTCATGCCGTAGATGCCGGGTTTCTTCCCGACTACCCAGCGTGCTGCCAGCAGGGCCCCGCTGGCAAAGACCGAACGGTCGTAGGCCCGGTGGGAGAGTTCGATCGTCTCGAAATTCTTCGAGTACATGACCTTGTGATCGCCCACGATGTCGCCGCCGCGGATCACGTGGACACCGATCTCGTTCTTACGCTCGGTCATGCCCTCGCGCCCGTACAGCTTGTCGCGGGTGCCTGCCTCTTCCTCGATGATCTGGAGGAGGGTCTTTGCCGTGCCGCTCGGTGCGTCCTTCTTGTTCCGGTGGTGGGCTTCGATCAGCTCGATATCGTAATCTTTCAGGAGCCGTGCCGACTCGCGCACGAGCTGCTGGAAGATGGCAACGCCGATCGAGAAATTCGTGGTAACGACCGCCGGGACATGGCCGAGGATCGCCTTCTCCATTTCCGCACGCTGTACGGGGGAGATACCGGTTGTGCCTACGATGAGGGCGCAGTTGTTCCTTGCCGCCACCTGGACATTTCCGACTACCGCACTGGCAACCGTGAAGTCGATGACAACGTCGGCCTGTGTCCTCTTCAGGAGTGCATCGGCATCCTTTGCTTCAACGATCTCTGCGCCAAAAAAGGAGCTGGGCTTGAGGTTGATGCCGCCGACCAGTTCGAGATCCTTTGATTCGTGGACCATCCTCCCGAGAGTCTGACCCATCCGTCCTGAGGCCCCGCAGATAACCACCTTGATCATGGTGGTATCACCTGCGGGTTCGCCGGGATGCGGTCTTCTTCGGCAGGGGTTTACGGGCTGCTGCTTTCGTTACGGCCTTTTTTGCGGGAACCCTGTCCGCACTCTTCGGGAGGGTGGCAAGGACCTTTTTCAGTTGTTCGGTCTTTTTTGCATCCAGTTCGTCGAGCGGGAGCCGGACCGGGCCGCCGGCCTGGCCGATCAGTTCCACCGCTTTTTTGACCGGGATGGGGTTGGTGTCGATGAACATGGAGCGGAAGAGCGGGGACATGGCGTAGTGGAGCACCAGCGCCTTCTGGTAGTCTCCCTGCGTGGCGGCCTCGTACATCGCCACCATGCGAGCCGGGTCCACGTTCGCCGCCACGGAGATGACACCGGCGCCGCCAAGCGCGAGGATGGGCAGCGTGATGTTGTCGTCGCCGGAGATGACGGCAAAGTCCTCGTCCTGCGTCTCCTCGATGATCCGGGAGATCTGGCCGATATTGCCGCTTGCCTCCTTGACTCCCACGATATTGGGGTGCTGCGCCAGCTCGGCGATCAGGTCCGGCTCAAGGTTCTGGCCGGTGCGGCCGGGAACATTGTAGACGATCACGGGAATGTCGAGGTCAGCCAGTTTCGTGTAGTGCTTCACGAGACCCGCACGGTTCGGCTTGTTGTAGTACGGACTGATGACGAGCACGCCGTCCGCACCGGTGTCCTTGGCAGCCTTCGTCAGGCGCACTGCCTCGGCAGTGTTGTTGGATCCCGTGCCGGCAAGCACGGGGATCTTACCATTGATCTTATCGACAGTAACCGCAATGACCTTCTCATGTTCCTCGAACGTGAGGGTCGCCGACTCGCCGGTCGAGCCGCAGGGGACGATACCGTGGATCCCGCGGGAGACCAGAAAATCGATGTTACGCTCAAGGCCGGGTACATCCAGACCCATTGCAGCGTTTCTTTTAAAAGGGGTTATGATTGCCGGAAGGACACCTTCGAACATGAATAGGTTTATGAATGTCTTTTGGTATTTATTTTTCTCGTTATGTATCCGGCGATACGGTTCCGGACACGCTTGCTGCCGATGACTGCCGAGCTGCCGAGTTGCTGCTTGTTCTCATCGAAGCTGTTCGAAAAATTGTCCCGCTGCTTGTTCAGGAGCTCGGTTCCCATTGTCTTGATATATGATGGCTTGATTCCCATGAACGATTCCTCAAGAATTCTATATTTTAAATGCGGTTTGAGCAGATAATGATATTGTTTGCAACGGCGGCCGGCTCCTCGCCGAGAAGGATGAGCGGGGCGTCACCGGATCGTGTTCCTCCGGCATATATCACATCGGGGACCTCATCCCTGCAGCACGATGCGATTCCCCAGTCCATGGTGCTGATGCCGGGGGGAGCCCGCGATGCGTCGTAGGAGATACATTCTAGGAAAAGGTCGCCTTCCAGGATGGCGAGCGCCCGGTCGGAGAACCGGAGGAAGGCCGCACACCTGCGGCGGGGATCGAACTTCATGACGGTCAGGATGACACGGGCGATTTCACGGTCAGTGCCGAAAGCACACGGGCCTGCGGGATGCACGGTATCTCCCGATACGGAGATCCTCCCGCTGACTGCGGCAACCCCGTTTGCATCACGGGCGCCGCGGATCGCGTAGCCGATCTGTGCGCCTGTAGCGGGGACAAGCTTCGGGCTCATCGACTGGACCAGCAGGGTGCCCGCGTTCCCCACCTGGATAAGGACGGTATTGCGTTCAGGAGACGGGTCCATTACAGTACTGTGGAGGCCATAAGATTATTAACAACGCTGTCTCCCCCACGAATGGTTAATGGAAATAGACTTCCTTTACATCCTGCTGGTTACTTCAGCTCCAGCTCGTTTCGGATCTCCATCAGTCCCGCGAGGGCGATCCCGTAGAATTCGGGAAGAGGGATGACCGGCGCAACGAGCGCGATCCGGTCGCGGTCGCAACCGGCGGCAAACGACTTCTCCCTGGCCTTTTTTGTTATTGTTTTTACTGAGACGTCGGAAAGGTTTCCGGCTTTCACGAGGCCGCAGGCAATGATCAGGCCCGATGCGCTGTCGGCTGCCTGGAGCACGATCTCCACCGGCTCCGTATACGTCCCTCCGTGAAGCAGGTGGTTGTGCCTCCTGATGACGTTGGTCTCGTACGGGTCGATCCCGTGTCCCGCGAGGATTTCTGCCCCTATGATCCCGTGTTGCTGCATGAACGAGGGATTCTTCAGAATCCCGAGTCGGGAAGAACCCCCCGGGTTCTTCGAGTCCCCGCCGATCTCCTCGAAATCGATGTCGTGCAGGATCCCGATCCGTTCCCACTGCGTCTCGTCGGCATGGAGATGCCGTGCAGCGTGTTTCATCACGGCGCCGGTGGCGAGGCAGTGCCGGACCAGGTGTTCGTCATGGATATGGTCCCTGATAAGCGCGATTGCAGCAGCCCTGTCCATGGAAGTGATCTTGCTCTCCTAAAAAGATACATATTCCTGTGGTGCCGGACGGAAACGCGGTTAAGCCTATATTCTCCGATGCAGAATGTGTACCAATGGATGCCCGGCTCCTTGATGTCGTCATCGGCCTGATCGCCTTTGCGATCCTGGTTGTACTGCTCGCTCTCCTGCCCCTCGTACTCCCGGCAGCGTTCGCCTACCTGATCGCCATCATCGGGTTCATGGTCTTTTTATCCGGTGCCGGGTATCTCGTGAACGAGAAGATCACGTAGGCTGCGTGGATTCCGCTTTCTTCCCTTCTGTTTTTTTCGGGCTCTTTTTGAATTTGTCCCGTTTCTTGGCCTTGTAGTAACTGAGCGGGTGGTTCACCTTCTCGCAGAGCGGATCCTGGTTGACGCAGAGGCCCGTGGTCCGCATGGCCGCACAGGCCGGGGCCGTGTACTCCGTGCCGGACCCGCCCCGGCCGGTGATATGCTCCACCTGGTACATCGTCTTCTCGGGATCGAAGTCCGGTGAGCGGGCGTACATTGCCGCAATCCCGGAAACGTCCATCCCGATCGTGTGGAGGAACGACGTGAGGGAGAACCGGCCGGCATGGGTCAGGTTGACACCGGACGTGAGGGCTCCGATCAGCGCCTGCATGCAGGGGGGGAATGCACTCTCGTCAACAGCCCCGAACTGCTGGAGCATCTGCTCCTGGTATGCCTTCGTGATCTGCTCCGCGTGCGGTGCCAGTTGTTCGCAGATCTCTTTGGGAACATGGTACGGGAGATCGCGGCGGAGGATCACGCGGATGCGTTCCCGGAGGAGTTCCATGAGTTCTTCTTTTTTGATAGCCACGATGCCGTGGCTGACGCGGCGGTTGATCAGTTTGAACCGCGGTTCGTGCAGGACCGCCACGATCTCGATATAATCGACAACCGGCATCTCCTGCTTGGACAGGTCGATCCCGAATTCCGCTGCAAGGTAATTCGCGATCCGGCTGTTGTTGTCATCATCGATGATGGCATTCTCGTTCCAGCCTTTCTCGTTCTCCGTGCCGGTCTCGGCGTTCAGGAAGTGGTATGCCCGCTCGGCCTCGTAGCGTGTCAGCCGGTCGTAGAGTTGCCGGTCCCTGATGCAGGACACGAGGATCCGCGATAATACGTAACTGGCAATTTCATCGTCGTCGCGGTGCTGGAACCTTGGATCGAATGTCTTTTTTGACGAGAGCGCCTGGTTGATCCGTTTCACGGCAAGGCCGATGAGATCCTGCCCCCGCTGCTCTTTCAATAACCGGTCAAGCGGCGGGGCGTTCTTGATCTGGTCCTGCGATTTTTTCAAAAAAGGGAAGTGGGAAAGTTCCTTTGCCGACGGGGAATATTCCATCAATCGGCCTCGATACGGGGTGCAAGGAGGTACTCGACGTGCCCGTTGCCGCCCGCGATATCGAAGGAGAACCGGACCGGGTGGTCGACGCCGAGGAAGATCTCCACCTGCTCGGCCCGGCTCATGACCTTGCCCATGTCTTTTAAGTAGTCGAGGGAGAAGAGCGACCGGGCCTCCGCGGGGGTGAGGGAGACCAGCTCGTCCTTCGTGAACTCGCGGCGGATGTGGTCGGTGTCGCCCTCCGCAACCAGGTAGAAGGTCTGGTCCTTGGGGTTGATGCCGAGCGCGATCTTGTCGGAGATCACGGCCGCGGCCTTCATGGCGTTGTTCAGGTCGTCGCCCTTGATCACGATCTTGCCCGGCAGGTTGATGGTCGGGGGATTGGGATCCTTCCGGATCGTGTTGGTGTCAAGGAGCGTAATCGAGTAGTGGTAGCCGTGGACCGAGACCGACATCTTCTGGGCGTTGTCGGCCATCTCGATGCTGATCAGGTCGCCTTTCGTGGCCATCCCGAAGATGTTCTTCATCTTCATGAGGTCGATGCCCAGCTGGCTCTTGGTTGCCTTGAACGTGTCGAATGCTTCTTTCCTGAGTGTGAGCGAGATCATCGCCACGTTTGCCGTGTCGACAGCACGCGTGGAAAGACCGCTCTCGTCCGTATGCAGCCGGCATTCAGGGATGAGAGCTGAGATCGCTTCGATCGCTTCCCTGAACATGTCTGCATCAATGGTTGCCTTTAACATCGGTTACCCCTTAACAAACTCTAATACAGTATATCATCATACGTTAATTATAGTGTTTTGGGTTTTAACCTAAAATTTTCGGTTATTTCAGGGGTATGATCCGCACATGGGTTCGCAATGGGGTTTTGATAAGACATATCTCCGGGCCAAACAGGAGGGGTACCGGTCCCGGGCCGCGTATAAACTCATGGAGATCCAGAAAAAATTCTCGATCATCCGCGAGGACGATACCATCGTGGATCTTGGCGCAGCCCCGGGGAGCTGGCTCCAGGTGGAACAGACCCTCACGAGAGGGAGGATCATCGGGATCGATCTCAATCCCATCGCAGCTCTCGAAGGCGTGGAGACCATTGTCGGGGATATCGGAGATCCTGAGATTATCCGGGAAGTCCAGTCGAGAGTTGACGGGATCAGTGTCGTGCTCAGCGATGCGGCCCCCAAGTTGTCCGGGCACAAGAGCTACGACCAGGCCCGGGTGATCGAGCTGAACGAGAAGGCGCTCACGTTCGCCACCCATGTCCTGAAGCAGGGAGGGAATTTCGCCGTCAAATCGTTCCAGGGTACGGACTTCCCCGCGTTTTACGAGGACACAAAACAGCACTTCTATTCGGTGAAGACGATGAACACCAAGTCGAGCCGGAAAGGAAGCACAGAACTTTACGTGATCGCGAAGAACTTTTACGGGTAATCAACCAGCCATGCTCCTCAAGGACTCCTACAACCGCCCCGTCAGCAATATCCGGATCAGCCTCACCCAGCGGTGCAACCTCCGGTGCATCTACTGCCACCGCGAGGGCGAGACAAAGCCCGCGGCGGAACTCAGCCTTGATGAGATCCGGGAGATTCTCCGGGTGGCTGAAAAGTTCGGGATCCGGAGCGTCAAGTTCACCGGGGGGGAGCCGCTCCTCCGAAAAGACATTGTCGATATTGTCCGATCCGTCCCCCCGGGCATGGAGTCCTCCATGACCACAAACGGGATCCTGCTCGCCCGGTACGCAAAGGAGCTGAAAGCCGCCGGCATGAAGCGGGTGAACGTGAGCATCGACAGCATCGTTCCCGCGACATATAAAAAGATCACGGGGCAGGACGCGCTCGGGGATGTGCTTGCCGGGGTGCAGGCAGCCCTCGACGCCGGCCTGACGCCCGTCAAGATCAACATGGTCGTGCTCGAGGGAATCAACGACCACGAGATCGACGACTTCCTCGCTTACATCCGGGGCAACCGGGACCTGATCCTCCAGCTCATCGAGCTGATGGACTTCAACAACTGCGACCACCACTCGAAGCTGAACGGCCTTGAGGATTCGCTGGCCGCCCGGTCGAAGACGATCATTACGCGGCGGATGCACCACCGGAAGAAATACTGCCTTGACGGTGCCGAAGTCGAAGTGGTCCGCCCGCTCCACAACTCCGAGTTCTGTAAGTTCTGCAACCGGCTCCGCGTGACCTCGGACGGGAAGCTCAAGCCCTGCCTTCTCCGGACCGACAACCACATCGACATCCGCGGGAAGAAGGGAGCGGAGCTCGAGGCGCTGTTCTCTAAGGCTGTGGCGGATCGCGAGCCGTTCTACAAATGAGTGTCTGCCCGGCGGTTCTGACCGGTCCGGGAAGATCGTGCCCGTCACTTCTTTCCCGGCCGGGAACGGTAACTGTCACTATCGGCTGCCCGGAGCTTCCCCGACGGAAAGGGTGGATGAAGGGGACAGTATCTCCCCATGGATCTCGCTTACGTCGGAGAATTCCGGGGCGTCCGGGCCGGAAAAATTCGGCAGTGGAAACGGTGCCAACGCCCGACAAGAATCCTCTTAAAATTACATCTTTTGAAAAACGAAGCCATTTACTCTGGATAAAACCGTGCTCTTTAGCGGGCCGTGAAAATGCGCAAAAATTTTACAGCCTCCCCATCGTCTGTGGGATCCGGGGCCTCCCGGCGCGTGCTATGGGTGAAATTTTCACCCAGATCATGGGGGGTGAGGAAACACCACACCAGGTTTCCGGGAAAAACCGCGGGATCGGCCAGAGTGAAGCCCCGGTACGGGTCCGGACACGGGATTTGGCGGGAGATCATCCCCCGGGGTCTCTGTGGTCCGACGGAAGACGCGGTCCGGCCGTGGATGCCGCGTCTGCTGCCCATTGTGTGTGTCGCAATCAGATGGTGCAAGGAAAAAAACCCGGGCGGCAGTGATCAAAAAATTTTCACCCGGTTATTTTTTCATCCGTTAATTTTTTCCAAAAAATTGGTGACCGGAAAAAATTTGTGAGCGTTATTTGCCGGACCATCATTTCCTGGTGCAGCGGATCCTGTTACCGCTCCCGGCTCTGTGCCGGGCCCGGGCCACGCGTCTCCTCCATGTACCCGGGTTTTGCTTCCGGCAGGGTGGTGCGGGCCGGGCTGGCGTACGTGAACCGGCAGGAACCGCTGCCGTCCCGGACGCTTCGGGCGGTTCCGGAATTGACCGGGGTACCGGAGCAGTCTCCCGGCCGGAATATTCCATAACTCATATAATGGTCTTTAATGAAACTTAGGAATATTCTGAGGAACATGATGTTCCCGGGGTTGATCATGGGATGGCTGGAGATCCGGATATTGACTCCCGAATATATGGCGTACTGAAGCGTCATCCCGGCGGACTCAACATCGTGGAGATTGCCGAGAAGACCGGCCTGAACCGGATGTCGGTTGCAAAATACCTGGAGGTCCAGGGCGCCCACGGAATTGTCGAAGCGTCCACGTTCGGCAGGGCCAGGATCTATACGCTGGCAAAGAAGATCCCCATCTCCACCTACATGGAATACACTTCCAAGCACTATTGCATCACGGACGAAAATCTTGTCGTTGTCCAGCTCAATGAATGGATTCCCCTGACGGTTGGGGTGAAGTACGAGGATTTCATCGGCCGGCCGCTTCTTGACGTACTGAAGGACGGTGTCGTCAACCTGGACGAATGCCGGCTCGCGATGGAAAAAGCGCTTGCCGGTGAAGTGAGCACCATTGTTGTTGAAGAAGATTTCCAGGGCATCCACAAATTCTTCGAGATACTGCACATGCCCATCCGGTTCCCGGACGGCTCGCCGGGCATGATGGCAGTAAGTCAGGAGATCACCGGCGCAAGACTCCGGGAGATCGAACTGCAGCAGATGGCCGAACGGTTCCGGAACATGGTGGAGCACCTGCCGCAGGTTGTTGTCGAGACCGGTCCGGACGGCATCATCTCGTATGTAAGTCCCCGTGCTGCAGACTGGGGGTTCGTTCCCGGTAACCTTGTCGACATCCCGTTTGCGGATATCGCTCTTCCGGAGGACCGTGACCGCGTGCTGACGGGTTTGTCGGTTGTGCAGCAATCCCTCCGGGGAGTGATGTGGTTCCGGGCCGCCGTACCGGGGGACCGGACGCTCCGGCTCGAAGCGGACTGCCGGGCCATCGGCAGGTCCGGTGCCGGCACGGGGATGATCTGCCTGCTGCGGGACGTAACGGAAATTTCCGGGCAGGGGTAAAAGGGGCGCCCGGGGAACCCGGCAGCGGCAATGAATGGCCCGGCCCTTTATCCTTGCCGATTCCTCACCCTGAAAAAAGCATCACTCCTAAAACAACGGATTTTTACGGCCCGGTGGCCCGTCTCAGTGATAATCACCGAAAATTCATTTCAGTCTCTTTAACACCCCCGTTGGAAATTATTACCATAGAGATCCCAGCTGTCCAGGACACCCGGCAATAGCCGGGCTGTTAGTGAATCCCGGCCGGGATCAGTAACTGGCGTAAGAATGGCTCGGGAAATCATCCTCGCTACGGGACGGTATGGCTCTGTCATCGCGCTGCTGTCGATAGCGCTTTTCCTCGTACTGACGGTTTCCGCAAGCCCGGCCCCGATCATGTACGGCGACCCGGCCCTGCAGAACAGCACCGGCACCCGTTCGTCCGGTGAATCCTCCGGTGTCCCTGTCACTTCTGCAATCCCCTCGATGGGGAACCTGAACGTTCCGGGACTCCCGGGAGCGCCGGCCACCTACGGCATGTCGTGCCCGGATCAATCCGTCCACGGGATTGCCTGGTGCCGCTCCGGTCCCGGGCAGCAGATCGGCATTGTGGCAACTGATAGCGGAACGATACTTTTTGCCGGCGCGGGCGGTTCCTTCATCGTCCAGCTGGACGGTATCGGACGGCCGGGCGGATTCCGGGCCGCGGAGCCCGGGGAGATCCGGGCATCGGCTGACGGGCTGGATATCGTCCGCCCCGGCTCCACCGAATGGTACCGTATGGACGGCGCCGGCATCGAGCAGGGGATGCGCCTCGATTCGCGCCCTGCCGGGAATGGGACGCTTCTCGTTAATTTCACGCTTGCCGGCACGCTCCATCCCTCCCTTGCCGGCCAGACGCTCATCTTCTTCGATGCAGCCGGCCCCGTGATGCACTATGGAGGGCTTGCCGCGCACGATGCAACCGGACGGGAACTTCCTGCTTCCTTGGCCCTGTCTCAGGATACCCTCACCTGGCAGATCGATGACCGGGATGCTGTTTACCCGATCACCATCGACCCGTGGATTGCGAAACAGGAGGATACCCTGACCCCTTCGGATGCGGCAGGAGGTAACAGTTTCGGGTATTCCCTGGCACTATCCGATGACGGCAACACCGCGGTTATCGGCGCCGTCAATGCCAACTTCGGGACCGGCCGGGCCTATATCTTCACCAAAAGCGGAAGTACCTGGAGCGAGACTGTCATCCTGGACAGTCCGGATCCGTCGAACGAGTTCAGTTTCGGACTTTCCGTGGCGATCTCGGCGGACGGCAGCACAGCGGTCATCGGCACCAATGATTATACCACGGGCAGGGCCTATGTCTTCACGAACAGCCTGGGCACCTGGAGCCAGACTGCATCCCTGAGCGCGGTGGATGGGGAGAATGTTGAACAGTTCGGGAATTCCGTGGCAATCTCGGGCGCCGGGGATACGGCAATTGTCGGTGCAAACTGGGCAACCGCGGATTCGAAAAGCCGTGCCGGCAAGGCCTATGTCTTTACGGACAGCGGGGGTACGTGGAGCCAGACTGCTATCCTGAAGGCACAGGATGCAGCAGCCAGCGCCAATTTCGGGAATTCCGTGGCAATCTCTGAGGACGGGGGTACCGGTGTTATCGGTGCCTATGTTTTCAACAGTTCTGCCGGCCAGGCGTATGTCTTCACGAACAGCGGCGGTACGTGGAGCCAGGCTGCCATCCTGAATGCTTCGGATGTTGCAGCCGATGCCAGTTTCGGGAATTCCGTGGCAATCTCGGAGGATGGAGGCACCGCTCTCATCGGGGCATACCAGGCTCACGTAGGTAGCATCAGCGATGCCGGCCAGGCCTATGTCTTCGCGAACAGCGGGGGTACGTGGAGCCAGACTGCTGTCCTGAAGGCAAATGATGCATCAACCAGCGCCAACTTCGGGAATTCTGTGGCAATCTCCGATGATGGGGGCACCGCTCTCATCGGGGCATACTGGGCTCCGGTGAACTCGATCGGCAGTGCCGGCAAGGCCTATATCTTCAAGAGGAACAGCGGGACCTGGAGCTGGGCTGTCAGCATGAATGCTGCGGATATAGCAACCGATGCCGATTTCGGGAGTTCCGTGGCAATCTCCGATGATGGCGCTGCTGCCGTCATCGGTGCCAAAGGTTTTGGCAGTTCTGCCGGTAAGGCCTATGACTTCAATATCTCTTCATCCACGCCGCAGGTGTACGGGATTTCCCCGTCATCATGGCCGAATACAACCACCAAGAAGGTAACGGTCACCGGGAACGGGTTCAACACCACCGTTGCACCGGTCGTGAACCTGACAAGGACCGGCCACAACAATATCACGATCAACGTGAATTCATGGGACCTGGTGAGCCCCTCGGTGTTCTACGTAACCATCCCCTCCAACAAAGAGGCCGGGGTCTGGAACGTCACCGTCATCAACCCGGATGGGGAGGAAGGGACAAACGCATCCGTTACGTTTACCATCACCGCCCCGCCGCGCCTGACCGCGATCAGCCCGGCATCCGGTGTGAATACCGCGTCAACGCTGGTAACGGTAACCGGGACACAGTTCAGCAGTACGGCGGCACCGGTCGTGAACCTGACAAAGAGCGGCTCTAACAATATCACGATGACGGCAACAAACCTCTCATCGACGTCGTTTACGGTGGCAGTGCCGCCGGATGCGGCTGGCGGGATCTGGAATGTCGTTGTCGTCAACCCGGACGGGGTGGAGGCGACAAATGCTTCCGTAACGTTCACGGTCCTCGCCCCGCCGCGCCTGATCGCGATCAGCCCGACATCCGGTGCGAATGCCACGGAAACGCTGGTAACGGTGACCGGCTCCCGGTTCAGTACGGGCAGTGCACCGGTCGTGAACATGTCGAGCGCCGGAAAAAGCAATATCACCATGACCGCAACGAACCTCAGTTCGACCTCGTTCACGGTGACCGTGCCGAACCATAATCTTGAGGCGGTCTGGAATGTCACCGTCATCAACCCGGACGGGCTGGAAGGGACCAATGCATCCGTTACCTTCTCGACAACCGACCCCCCGCCGATCGCTGACTTCTCGTTCGAACCGGCGGCCGGGCTCGCCCCCCTTTCTGTTACGTTTACCGACAAATCGATCAATGTTCCCGACAGCTGGTCCTGGGACTTCGGGGACGGGGACACCACCGGTGCAATGCTCCAGAACCCGGTCCGCAGCTACGCACTGCCCGGCATATATTCCGTGAGCCTGTCTGCCACCAATTATCTCGGCACCGGGACAAAAAGCGTACTGAATGGCATCTCCGTGATGGCCCTGGTAAATGAGATCGCTGCCGTAAACGCGGCTTCCGATGCAGTGGCGGATGATATGTTCGGGACTTCCGTTGCGCTCTCCCGGGATGGGAATTCCGCACTTGTTGCTGCAGAATGGATTTTCCTCCCCCCGTTAACGGCGCACCCGCCCGGCAAGGTCTATGTCTTTACAAAGAGCGGCGGGGTCTGGAGCCGGTCAGCGGTCCTGCAATCTCCGGATGGAGCGGACAATGATCAGTTCGGCGAGTCCCTTGCAATTTCCGAAGACGGAACGACCGTGCTCGCCGGCTCGATCTGGGCCGATGTGGGGGCGACAAGCGATGCCGGGAAGGTGTATGTCTTTACCAAGAGCGGCGGGACCTGGAGCCAGACCGCCACCCTGACGGCTTCGGATCCGAGTTCAACGGGATATTTCGGGAGTTCCATTGCTCTCTCAGGGGACACCGCACTGATCGGCAGCGATGGCGCCGACAAGAGCTATGTCTTCAAAAGGTCGGGGACCTCCTGGTCCGAACAGCAGATCCTGACCTCTTCAGACGGGGCCTCTGGCGACAATTTCGGAAATTCCCTGGCAGTCTCCTACGATGGGAACACCGCCATCATTGGGGCGGATGATGCCTCGTTTGGATCATTTCTGCATTTTCCCGGCAAGGCGTATATTTTCACGAAGAGTGGAGGTACCTGGAGCGAGGCCGCGATCCTGTCGGCATCGGATGCGGATGACATGGCCAAGTTCGGAACTTCTGTCGCACTCTCCGATGACGGGAGTACTGCAGTCATCGGGGCAATATGGGCCACGAAAGGTTCAACAGAATATGTCGGCAAGGCGTATATCTTCACGAAGAGCGGGAGTACCTGGAGCGAGACTGTTATCCTGAACGCCCCGGAGAGTGCGAACTACCAGTATTTCGGGGGTTCCGTGGCGCTCTATGGGGATACCGCTGTCATCGGCAATGTTGGCAAAAACTCCTATACCGCCGGCCGGGCATTTGTCTACCAGAAGGACGGGGATTCGTGGTACGGGACCCATGTCCTGAACGAATCGGATGCGGCCGGCGATCGCTACTTCGGGAATTCCGTAGCGCTTTTTGGGAAAACCGCACTCATCGGGGCATATAACGCCACTGCCGGAACAACGGCCGGGGCCGGCCAGGCATATTTCTTCACAATCACCGCACTGGCGCCGGTGGTGGCCGGGATCAACCCGGCGACCGGAACGAACTCCGCGGTAACGACCGTGACGATAACCGGATCGAACTTCAACGCCACTTTTGCCCCGGTCGTCAAACTCACCCGCACCGGCTACGCGGATGTCACTCTCGGGGTAGTCAGCGGGACCAGCACGTCCCTGGTCAGGACCGTTCCTGCATACGTGGATCCCGGGATCTGGAACATTGTGGTGACCAACCCTGACGGGCAGGAAGGGACAAGCGCATCCGTGACATATACTGCCCTGATCCCTCCTCCATCGGTAACGTCCGTCATCCCGGCAATTGGAGTCAACACCAGCGCGGTGAGTGTGGGGATCACCGGCACGTGGTTCAACACTACCATGCCCGGCATGACTACGGTGAACCTCACCCGGACCGGGTATACCAATATATCCGTCAGCGGGGTCACTCCAGCATCGGCAACCGGCATATCCGTCAGCCTTCCCATAACCCATGCCGAAGCCGGGACCTGGTACCTTGTCGTGGTCAACCCGGACGGCCAGGAAAGCACGGAGTCCATCCCCTTCCGGATCACGGACCCGGAAGTGCTCCAGCCACCTTCCGTTCTCTCCCTCAGCCGGGCAACCGGGATCAACACCAGTGCGGTGAACACGGTCATCACCGGTACGGGCTTCAACACGACCATGTCCGGCGGGACTACTGTCAGGCTCGCCCGGTCCGGCTCGGCTACGATATCCGTGACCGGGCTCACCGCGTCATCGGAAACCAGTATCTCCGCAAGCCTCCCCATCGCCGGCGCCGAAGCCGGGACGTGGTACCTTACCGTGGTCAATCCGGACGGGCAGGAGAGCGTAGAGCATGTCGCGTTCACCATCACCAGCCCTGCGCCGACAACCGTGCCTACGACTTCTGTACCCACCACGACCACAGAACCAGTTCCCCCGCCGGCGAACCCGGCCGGCAGTGATGACAGCGGGTCGTCTGCCGTAAACCAGGTCTCCCCACCCTCCACGACCGTGGCCGTGAACATCGGCGGGAACTCGCAGATCGGGCGGGCGACCGTGACCGGTACGGGACTGAAGGATCTCATCGTGACCGGTACCGTGCTCTCCGGCCCGGGACGGGCGACAACAACGCCGACGGCCACGGTCTTCCAGTACGTCAGCATTCTTCCCGCCCGGTATACGACGGTCACCAAAGCTGTGCTTGATTTCTCCGTCCCGCAGTCCTGGCTTGACGAGAACCACATCGCACCGGAGAATGTTGCCCTGTACCGGTACACAGGCGGGACGTGGACGGCCCTCCCGACAATGGTGACGAAGACCGGAAACGGCCGGATCTCTCTTGCCGCAACATCCCCGGGATTCTCGCTCTTCGCCATAGCCGGAACAGCCGGTTCCCCCTCGGTGTCCCCTCCCGATAACGTCCAGCCCTCCGGCGCGAATCCCGGTACAGGTATTACAACGGGAACAGCAGAACAAATTCTAACGGTACTCTTGCAGTCCGGTGATCCGGGATCGGAAAATACCTCGGCAGCCCGGACGGGACCGGATGCCGGCTTCCCGCCCGCGACCATTGCAGGCATCGCTGCCGGCGGCGTCCTGCTCATCGGTGCCGGCTGGTACCTCCGGCGCTGGTGGCGGTACCGGCAGAACCCGGCATTGTTCATGGAGTACGATTAACGCATTACTGCGTTCTGCCGGGACCAATCCCTTCGGGTACCTTTCTGATACGGGGAAGAAGCAGATCCGGTCGATGTTCAGGTAGCACCAGGGATATCCTTCGGCAGGGTAAATCCCGCTGTACCTCCCCCGGGTGCAACAGGAGAACGTATTTACAATCCGAAATCGAACGTACCGGACATGCCGGAAGAGAACGAATACCTGGATGTCCTTGACTATCTCTACAACAAGTCCCTGATGCTCCAGGACCCTTCGGGATTCAACAAGGTGCTTTACTTCTATTTCATCGATGCCATCGCCCATATCGATTATACCGCAGGTATCTACGCCTACAACTACGAGTCGCCGAAGAACATCATGGGGGCTGAGTACATGCGCTGGCGTATCGACGAGGAGAAGAAAGGGGACCGGGCAAAGTTCCCCGCCTTTGTCAACTGGCTCCGTGAGAACCACCCGGAGAAGTTCGCTGCCCTGCCCTCGCTCTGGCAGATGATCTACGATACGGAAGATCCCGCCGGTTACCGGAGTTTCCGGATCGTCATCGACCCCGACAGCAAGAGCCCGCTCCTTCCGGATTTCTTCTATGCTGTCATCGAAGAATTCTTCGAACCGGAGTTCTTAAAAAGCATCTATGCGGACGCCTCGCTCGGGACGCTCTTTTCCGCGTACTGCGCCCAGCACTGAAGTACCCGGTGAGTCCCTGCCATGCACGTCAGCCGGATCTGTTCAGATCTCGTCAGGATAAACAGCGAGAATCCTCCCGGGAAGACAGGCGATGCGATCGAGTACATCCGTGCATTCCTTGAGGGTCTTGGGATCCGCTCTCAGGTTTACGGGAACGGAGAGGGGCTGGATAACCTCGTGGCGGCGAAGGCCGGTGCCCCGCTCCTCTTGGCCGGGCACGTGGATGTTGTGCCGGCATCCGGCCAGGACTGGGACCGGCCGCCGTTTTCCGGCGAGATCGCGGAGGGCTTCGTCTGGGGTCGCGGTTCGACCGATATGAAGGGGGGATGTGCCGCCATCCTTTCTGCCTGTCAGTCAGCTGCCGATGCCGGGAAGGAGATCCCCGCGTCCCTCGCCTTTGTCTGCGACGAGGAAGAGGGGGGCGTTTACGGCATGCAGTACCTGCTGGCTAAAAACCTGCTCGCTCCCTGCGACTGCGTGATCGCGGAACCCACGCCCGCCCGCCATCCCACGATCGGGCAGAAAGGTCTCTGCCGGGCCCGGTTCGAATTCCACGGTGTGCCTGCCCATGGTTCACTCTACCCTGCCGTAGGTGTGAGTGCGATCGAAGAGGCCGCCAGGTTCCTCGCGTTCATGCCCGTCCTCCACGATACGGAATACCCCGTTGACGATGCCATGAAAGAGATCCTCTCGCGATCCTCCGATGTCCTCGGGCAGGAGTTCGGTATCGCGAAGGTGCGGGAGGTACTGCCCCGGCTGACGTACAACCCGGGGCGCATCCAGGGCGGCGGGAAGTCCAATGTCGTGGCCCAGTACTGCGAGCTCGAGCTCGAGATGCGGATCCCGTGGGGGTGCGTTATCTCCGAGGTCCTGGATCGCATGGCGACCCGTGCCCCGCAGGCGACCATAACCGTAAACGAATCCCATGCCCCGTCGATCACCGATCCGAAATGCCCCCTTGTTGCCCGGACATGCCGCGAGATCGAACGAGTATACGGGGGCCCGGTCTTCCCGATCGTCCAGTGGGCGGCAAGCGATGCCCGCCATCTCCGGAAACGCGGCTTCTCTGTTCTCGAATACGGGCCCGGCGAGATCGCAAGCCTTCACGCTGTCAACGAGCGGGTCTCCGTGGAATCCCTTGAAAAATCCGCGGATGTGTACGGCGGGCTCCTGCGGGAATATGCAGCATTGTAGGTACCGGGGGATTTCTGCAGCCTGCGGATTTGTAATTCAGCCACGCGATAACCCGGGGTAACGAAAAAAAAGTATCAGTCCCGCCGTGCCAGCAGGGCGATGGCAGTGGCCCCGAGCAATGCGAGGACCAGGGTGAAGGGCGAAAGCGGGGAATAGGTGGTCCGGCCGGTGACGGGAATTGTGGTGAACGGCTGGCTGATTGTGGGTTCCGGTGTCAGCGCTGCAGACCATGCCTGCGTGGAGGGAGCGGTCGTGGCGGTTGTCCCGAGACGGTTGAGGGTCTGAGTGATCGTCACCGTGCCGGTAACCTGGTAGACCTGCAGCTGGCCATCCAGACGTGCAAGACTGTCTTTGGCATCGGTAAATCCGGGATCGATCCCGAGCGCCTTGTAGAAGCACTCGCGGGCATCCCCCGGGCGACCCAGTTCGACCAGCGCTTTTCCCTTGTTGTTCCAGAGCGTTGCATTCTTGGATGCTAATTTTGTACCCGAGTCGAATGCGGAGAGCGCGTGCTCGTAATCTTTCAGGTCCATATAGATGAGGCCCAGGTTGTTCCATATGACGGTGTCCAGCGGGTTGAACGATGTGCATTTCCGGTATGCCGCGGCCGCATCCGCGTTCCGGTTCAGCTGCCAGAGTGCATAGGCCTGGTTGCAGTACGGCTCGGCAGTGTTGACCTGCGTCATCGAAAAGAGGGCATCGTATGCATACACGGATTCATTGTAGTCCATGAGCCTGAAATAGGCGTATGCCCTTGCGGTGACGGCCCGCTCGTTCTTCGCATTGACGGCCAGGGCGTTCGACGCGGCATTCAGGGCGCCGGAGTAATCGCCCAGGTTGTTGAGGGCCACGGCCTTTCCCGACCATGCCGATGCAGAGTTCTTCTCAAGGGCCAGGGCCTTGTCGTAATAGGTGAGCGCATCGGCATACTGCCGGGCGTCGAGGGCAGCCTGCCCCCGCGATATCCAGTCGTTGGCATCCTCGGCCTGGGCAGCCGGGACCAGCAGGAATGCTGTAAACAGGCCGATTACCAGAAGGGTTGGTCGTATCATCTTATGACGAAATTTCCCCTTATCGCTGATGAATGTATTGCTTTTGGGAATGGATAGCCGGTTCACGAGCCCCGGAGTGCCGGGAGCACCGTAAGGGCGGCGAGGGCTGTCGCAGCAAACGCGACAATAAACCCGGCGGCATCGGCAATGAGCCCGGCCAGGAAGGGCAGCAGCGCCATCCCCAGATAACTCATCGTCGAGAACAATCCCATCGCAGTTCCCTGGTGATCGCGGATGCGGGAGAGGAATCCCATCTGGGCGATCATGACAATCCCAGCAAGGAACCCGAGTACGAGGAACCCTGCGGGAGAGGCAAACGAGATCATAACGCCGATCATCATCAGGACCGCAGAGACGCGGATCGCCAGGACCTCGTCAAAGGAGATACGCGAGATGACAAGGACTGCCACGATCGTGGCCACGCTCATACCGGCGATCCAGAGGCCGAGGATCTCGGAGGGTGCACCGGAGAATTCCGGGTACAGGGAGGTGACAACGCCGGTGATGCCGATCAGGACGACCGCGGAATACCAGATGCCCCGGTACTCACGGACGAGCGCAAGAAATGCGGGAAGCTCCCGGCCGGTGGCCGGGGCCGTGACACCGGGGTCACGGGAGAAAAGTCCGGAAGCAGCGGGGATGGCTGCGAGCGCTGTGAACAGTACGATGCCGGCGGCCGGAGCATGGAAAATCTCGGCCATCCCGCCGGCAAGGGCCAGGCCCAGGACAAGTCCGGCATTCATCAGGGCCATGAAGTAACCGCTCAGCCGCTCGTGGTTCTTCTCTGCATTCACCAGGGACAGCGCCGGGGCAACGAAGAGGCCGGCGCCGATCCCTTCCGCGAACCGGGCGGCAAGCGCCGGTATCCCGGCGGTGCCCGTGCAGAGAACGGCCCCGGTGAGAATGGTGAGGACAAGGCCGGTCCTCATCAGGGCAATGCGGCCGAAGCGGTCCGCGAGAATCCCTGCGGGCAGCGTGCTGATGCAGGCGCCAAGGAAATAGGCGCCATAGATCGCCCCCGACCATGCGGACCCGGCAGCAAATGCCGGAAGGACGGGAACGATGGCGTTGGACAACGCCATGATGGAGAAGATACCAAAGAAAAGGGTGATCCGGGACCGTATCGGTGCCATGGTCAGACCATGCGGTAGGTCTCGAGGTTCATGGGGGAGTGGGTCTGGATGTGGTAGCGCTTGTAGATGGAACTGGCAAGGTCGATCGTGTTGTTCTCGTCCCCGTGGATGCAGAAGATCTTCTCGGGCCGGGGCTGGATCTGCCCGATGTAGTTCATCAGCTGCCGGCGGTCCGAGTGGCCCGAGAACCCGTCCACGGTGACGATCTCGAGATTGATCGTGATGGTGCCCTTACGGCCCATGGGGACCTCGCGCCAGCCTTTCTGGATCCGGCGGCCGTAGGTTCCCTCGGCCTGGTACCCGACGAATACGAGCGCGTTCTTCTCGTCCTGGGCCAGGTTCTGGAGATACTCCATGACCGGGCCGCCGTTCAGCATGCCGCTCGTGGAGATGATGACGCAGGGGTCGCCGGCCATCGCTTTCTCGCGGAGCTCCTGGCTGTCGACCTGCTGGAAACATTCGGCGAGGAATGGGTTCATGCCCTCGCGGAAGATCAGGTTCCGGAGCTCGGTGTTCAGGTACTCCGGGTAGGTGGTGTGGATGGCCGTGGCCTCCCGGATCATCCCGTCGAGATAGATCTTCACCTTCGGGATCTTGGAAAGGCGCATCCCCTCCTCAAGCGCGAGCATCACTTCCTGGGAACGGCCCACGGCAAAAGCGGGGATGATCACCTTGCCCCCCCGCTGGATCACCGTGTTGACGGTCTGGTAGAGCCGGTCCTCGGCCTCGGAGCGGGGCTGCTGGAAGTCGTTGCTGCCGCCGTAGGTGCTCTCCATGAAGAGCGCTTCGAGGCGCGGGAACTGGTTGATCGCGGGGTTGAAGAGCCGGCTCTTGCTGTAGTTGAAGTCGCCGGTGAACGCGATGTTGTACATCCCGTCGCCGAGGTGGAAGTGGGCGATGGCGGAGCCGAGGATATGGCCGGCATTGTGGAAGGTGAGCTTGATGTCGGGCGCGATATCGGTGACGCTCCCGTAATTGAGGGTGATGGAGTGCCTGATATAGGTCTTCACTTCGTTCGATGAGTACGGGATCTTGCGGCCTTCCTTGTTGATCACGTCGAGGTAATCGAGCTGGAGCATGGCCGAGAGGTCGCGGGTCGGCGGGGTGGAGTAGACCGGGCCCTCGTACCCGTATTTATAGAGGAGGGGGATCAGCGCACAGTGGTCGAGATGGGCGTGGGTGAGGACCACGGCATCGAGCTGCGTCAGGGGATGGATCTCCGGGACGTACAGGTACGGTGTGGCGCCGGCATTGTCGGGCTTCTCCCCGCAGTCGATCAGTACCTTGCTGTCGGGGGTCGACAGGAGGAATGCGGCCCGGCCGACTTCCCGGCAGCACCCGAGCATCGTGACCCGGGCCCACTGGTCCCGCTTCACCGATTCGTCGCCCCGGGGGGGCAGGTCCCGGTGGATCCTCCGGCCTATGGTGCGGAGGAACTGCTTGCGGTCTTCGTTCACGGATCGCAGGTACTGGCGGACCTGCTTGACCGTGGAACTCTCGATGGGCGGTGTCCTGACCACCTTGGGGGTCCAGCCGATGTGCCGGGTGATCTCCCGGAGGGTGGTGCCGTTCTTGCCGATGACGACGCCGGGCTTCTCGGCCTCGATGAGCACTTCCCCGGTGTCCGCATCGAAGAAGATGTCGGTGATCCCCGCGGTCTCCGGGACCACGGCCTTGATGTCGTTGTAGGCCTTCTCCGGGTCTTCGAGGATGGTCGGCCGTACTACGATCCGCTTGCGCAGGTCCCGTGCAAGGATCTTGATCAAATCGGCCTCGTCGGCGAACCGCTTGGGGTCGTCCGTGTAGATGACCAGTTCGGGTCCTTCGAATTCCACCTGCGTTACGCTGATGCCCCGGGGCACTTTATCGTTGATCTTATCCTTGAGCTCTCTGAGCCGTTCTTCAATCTGCATAAAAAAATCGTCCTAAAAAAAAGATCAGGCGGATGTCGTGGCGACAACCTTGTTGATTGCGTCCTCGCTCAGTTCCTGGTATTTGTCCTTCGTGATCACGGTAACGTGGATGCCTTCGCCGGACCCGGCATCCCGCTTCATGGCCGATTTGAGGCCGCGGACGGCGAGTTCGACTGCCTCGTTCTCGGTCATCCCGGGTTGGTACCGGTCCTCCAGCACTCCGTATGCCATCGGGGAGCCGGAGCCGGTCGAGACAATGGACTCTTCCTTGGTGGCCCCGCCCATGGCATCGACGGAATAGACGCTCGGGCCCTTCTCGTCGATCCCTCCTACGAGAAGCTGAACATAGTAGGGAATCATGCGGTTCTGGTTGAGGTAGTTGGACAGCAGCGTTGCGGTGGCCCCGACCGTGATAGGCCGCGACCGGCGGATCTGGTACAGGTTGCACTCCACGTTCAGGATCCGGGCGATCTGCTGTGCGTCACCGACGCCTCCTGCAATCGTCATCCCTATCCGTTCGGCCACCTGGTAGACCTTCTTGGCTTTCTTGCTTGCGATCATGTAGCCCATGGTCGCCCGTTTCTCGGTTGCGAGGACCACGCCCCCGGCAAAGACAATACCGATGGTGGTGGTCCCCTTCATGGACTCCGGTAACTGTTCAGGCATATGAATACCCCTAAAAACAAACTGAACGCCTAAAATTTCTTAAAAGCGTGTAAATTATAAAGTGTTCCTCAGATTCTTAAAGGTTTCTGAATGGGCACCGACGCAGGATGCACGATGCTCCGGGAAAAAAGTTATGAATCCTCGTTGCAGATGGCCCGGATAAGATCGCGGTCGTAGAGCATGGCGACCAGTTTCTTGTCCCCGTTGACCACGGGCAGCTGGTCCACCCGGGAACGCCGCATCTTCAGGGCGCACTCGCTCACTTCCGCGTTCTGGGGAACGGCGACCACGCTCTTGACCATGGCCTGTTTGACCGGCCGGTCGGGGAGGTGCACCCGGGAGATGCCGAAACTGATGGAATGGTTGTCCCGGATGCTCTCCCAGGTCCATTCGTCGTCGTCGGTGCCGTTGGAGAAGTCCGAGACCCCGACGGAATCCTCGATGCTCGAGTTCCGGATGAGGTCCCGCTCGGAGATGATCCCCTGCAGCTTGTTCTCGGCATCGAGAATCGGGATGGCGTCAACGCCGGAGATCTCCATGACCCGGCCGACTACCGGCAGGGGGGTCTCTTCCCAGAGGGCGAATGTCCTGCTGGTATAGACATCCTTGATCTCATCCTTGATCTTGAGCTGGGATATGGCGTGGATCACGTCGGCAACCGAGAGAAGGCCGAGAAGGTGGCCGCCCTCGACCACGGGCAGCCGGCGGATACGCTTCTCCACGAGAATCCGGGCAGCCTCGCGGAGATCGGTGTCCGGCTCGATCGTGATCGGCTTGGCCGTCATCAGGAGCCCGAGCTGGGTCTCTTCGGGTTTCCTCAGGAGATCCTTGCGGGTGATAATCCCGACGATCTTCTTGTTCTTGATCACCGGCACCCCGGAGATACCGGTGCGCTTGAGGATCTTGAGGACGTCGTCGCGGTTGCCGGGGATCTCGACGCGGACCACGTCGGACGTCATGTAGTCCTTGACAATCATTTCTGTTATGATCTCACCACCATCGTGGAAACGCTGCTGCGGGTGACGATGAACGTGCTGACACTGCCGATCAGCAGGCGGTCGGCCTGGCTCTTGCCGTGGGAACCGACCACGATCAGGTCTGACTTGACCCCATCGGCAAGGGCGAGGATCTCGCTGCCGGCATGGCCGAACTTCAGGTGGGTGGTAAGGGTGATACCATGTGCTGCCGCTTCGGTTCTTGCCTTGTCGAGCACCGATTCTCCTTCCCGCTTGAGGACATTGTACATGACTTCGACAGTGTTGTCCGCGGGAATGGACGAGAAAAGGCCGGTCTCCACAACATAGACTGCATGCAGTTTCGCAGTACCGGCGCGGGCCATGTCCACGGCCCGTTCGAAGGCAGCGTGCCCGGCCGGCGATCCATCCAGTGCGACAAGAATGTTAGCAAACAACGGAATCACCCAGAATAAACATGCCTGTTTTATTTGAGTTATGAATTAAAAACCCTTTTGGCAATCATGTGGGGTGAAACCCGTTTTATGATGGATGCAACCGGATCGCGGCTGAATTTTAAGGAATTTTTGGCCGGATCGATCACGAGCAGGTTTGCCCGCGCACCCTCCCGGATATAGGAGGGGATCCCGGCCAGGGCCGCCCCCGCCACCGCCGACTTCAGGATGAAGGCCGGGTCCATCCGGTATACCGTGGATACGAACGCCATCTCCCCGGTCAGGTCCGGGGGCACAAACATCACGTTGTCGGTGCCCAGAAAGACCGTGCACCCCAGATCCGCCATGGCGGCGAGCGGGGGGTGGCGGGAGGTGGCTGCAACACCGAGGATCCAGTTGGACCGGGGACAGACAACGATGGGGATCTGCCGTTCGGCACAGGCCCGGAGCTGCCTCTTGGTCGCATGGGTTGCATGGACGATGAAGTCCGGGTCGAAGGCCAGTGCCGCATCCACATCGCTGCTGTCCCGCTCCCCGGCATGGAACCCGATCATCTTTTTGGCCCGGCGGGCGGCTGCCACGGATCGTTCGAGGTCCGGGACATCGCGGGCGCTGCTGATCCCGAATCCGTCGGCCAGCAGTTCGCCCCCCTCGCGGCCGAAGACCAGCGTGCAAAACGGCTGACTTCGGGCGGCCTCCTTGAGCGCTGACACCCCCTCCAATCCCCCTTCGCGGAAATCGGCGCACCCGCAGGTGCCGGAAGCGATCATTGCCTGTACACTCCCCCGCATCCCGTCCACGACATCCTGTCGGGAGGCCTCGCGAAGGAGCCGGTGCTTCAGTCCGTCCGGGGGGGTGACGAGCGCGGCGAGGTCCCCTTTCGCCCCGCAGTCCATGGCGATCGTGTCCGCAAGGTGGGTATGGGCGTTGAAGAACGCCGGGCAGATCCAGGCCGGTGGCGCCCGGGGATTGTCCTCCACGGCCACGATTGTCCCGTCCTCGATGACGATGTCGACCGGGCAGTATGCAAGGTCTTCCCCAATCAGGGCATGACCCGAGAGGATGGCGGACGTGGTGTTCATGAACTGTCTCTCTCTTTTATATAGCGAAAAATGAAATATATTTGTATATGGCAAAGAAGCAAGGTGGAAGGTTACTCTCCTCAGCAGGACTCGTCAATTACTATGAGAGCGAAGACCGGCGGGCAGTCCATATCAGCCCCATCGCCGTGATGGTCGGCGCGGCCGTCATCGGTATCATCATCCTCGCCCTCAATATTGTGTTCCCCGCATAACTCCTCAACGCCACTCTTTTTTCAGCACGCGCCGCGTAATGTCCTCGTCGCCCCGGAAGTAGAGGTTGTCGTGGCCGGTCCACGCGGGAATATTCCGGAAGATCACGGCCGGCACGCCGTTGTTGCTCTCGCCCATGACCAGGTTGGCAAAGCCCGCGATCTCGTCTACGACTGCCTCTTCCGTGATCTTGAGCGTGTGCCCGAAAAGGTCCGTGTCGCCACGGAAGTCCCGGATCGCGGTCATGCCGCTCCAGCCGATGGCATTGCCGGTCTGGCCCCGGCGGAACGAGCGTCCGCAGGTGTCCGTGATGATCGTCCGCACGTCGTTTCCGGTGATTGCGCGGACCCGCTGACGGAGGTCGTCTGCCGCCTGCATGGGATCCGGCGGGAGGAAGATCACCATGCCGTCCTCGATATTGCTCTGGTCCACGCCGGCCCGTACGCCGATGTGGCCGAACGAGAGCTCGGAGAGGATGAACGGGTGCTCCATGATGATATCCGTGGACGCGTCCAGCACGGCCTGGACAAAGCGCGGATCCTCGCCGTTCATGCCGCCCAGTCGGACAGCCCGTTCGCTCGGCGTGATATCTTTTAAGGACTTGGTATATCCCTTGGCTTTCGAGTAGATGGTGGAGGCAACGCAGAGGATGTCCCCGTCCTCCACCGGTTCCCGTTCGCAGATCAGGGCCGCCACGTCGTCTCCGGCCCGGATGAGGGGGAGGCCTTGCACGCCCCGGACCTGAATCGGTTCAGTCATCACTGTTGTATGAGACAAGGCTGCGATATAGGGGTTTCGTTCCGTATCCGGGCAGAAGGACCGACAGAGGGTTCGGGGGATTTACGGGACATTCTTACGGCGGGCCGTGATGCGTGCCTGAAGGTAGTCCCCCAGGAGATACCAGCCGCAGCCTGCCGAGCAGCAGATGACGATGGTGAGTACGGCACCGATCGGAATCACCAGGAAATCCACGGACGTCGGGATAAGTGTCTGGAGGGGGAACAGTACCGTAATCTGGATCCAGTGCCACGAGAAATAGAAGAATGTCATCTGGACGAGGAAGATATGCCACGATGCCCTGCCGATGGTCTCGAGCGCCCGGATCGAGCCCGTGGCTGCCCGCTTTGGCAGCATCAGGAATCCGGCCACGGCAAGGACCAGGGTCCAGAAGTATGCCGGGGCATGGGAGATCCCACCTTCGATATTCGAGGAAAGGATGGCGGAGAACATCCCCAGGTAACTGGTGAGCGTTAAGTAGGCGAACCCCAGGATACCTCCCGCTGCTGTCCAGTGGGAAAACCGTGGTCCCGAGACGGCAAGGTATACCCCGAGAGCACCGGCAAAGAGGTACCTCGCATAGAGGATCGAATACGTCCCCGAGGGAACCGCCGACAGGTAGAGCAACGCCTCGAGGGCGAGATCGAGCACGAATGCCGCGGCAAGCATGCCCCGGGGGTATCTCAGGGCGAGGAGGAAGAGGAGGGGGACGATGAGGACGTGCTGGATGATCACCGGTATATAATAGGATCCCGGCCCGTTTCCGCCGAAAAGGAAATTCTGGATGAGTGATCCCCAAGAGAAGATCCATCCCGAGAGGATGACGATCACCGCGATCTGGAACACCCACATCCCCACAAAAGGTTCGAGGATCCGGCGCACCCGCCGCCAGACAAGGGCGGGATCGTAACAGGATCCCAATGTCTTCGATCCCCTGCGGAGATATGCATGGGCGCTGGTATACCCGGCGATGAGGATGAACAGCGGCACGGCATGCCAGATATGGAACGGGGCGCCGATCAGCAGGAGGATGGGAGAAGACAGCGTGTGGATGAGGATAACCGCAAGGATTGCGAAGGCCTTGAGCAGGTCGACTTCGAGCAGGCGGTCGGTCATTGGTTTCTGCCGGTCCTGCACCGGTGATGCGGCCCTTGCTTTTTTTGCCATGCTCCCCCGAATGTATCCGCCGGATTTTTTCATTTGCCGCAATTTATGCATTCCGATGTGAGCGGCCCGGTGCGAACGGTACGGCGGGGGGTGGATGAACGCAGGGGTCCGGCACGCAGGGAAATAACAGATATATATTTATACAAATCCGGCGATGAGACCATAATTGATATGTACCTCATCATCCGCTGCCCCAGTTGCCGGACGTTCACGTACGTGGACAACTTCCAGCGCTGGAAGCTCTGCCCCCACTGCGGGCATGCATACGAGGTCGCAAAGGCGCCGGCCTACCTCGAGGTGGGCGATCACCATGAGGCAGAACACCTGGTGAGGCAGATGGAGAAGCACCTCCATGCCACGAAAAAGAAGGACTTCTCCGAAGAGGAGAAGGCCGAACTCCGGCACCACTACACCGCGAACCTGAAGCGGAAGAACAACCACCACCCGGTTCACTGACCGTTCAGGATCCCCGGGGCATTCGCGCCGGTTTAATTCCTGTGGATGGTCCCCCGGACATAGGATGCCGCAACCCCTGCCGTGCAGAGCAGCGTGAAGATAACGAACGCGGCGATCACGCTGGTCATCAGCTGCGGGTAGACTGCAGGGGTCACGGTGACGGGGCCGATGAAGATGGTAAAGCAGGCCATCGCGATCGCCATGGAGAGGAGCTGCCCGATCGACCGCATGGTGGCGTTCATGCCGGACGCGATACTCAGGTGGCGGTTCTCCACAGAACTCATGATGGCGTTGGTGTTGGGCGAGGAGAAGAGGCCGTAGCCCAGTCCCAGCACCATCAGGCTTGCCACGATCGCCCAGAGCGGGGTGGCGGGCGTGAGGAAGATGAAAAACGAGAGCCCGAGCGTTGTCAACGCCATGCCGGCCGTCGAGACGATACGCGGCTCCACGCGGTCGGAGAGCCGGCCCGCAACAGGGGAGAAGATGGTCTGGACCACCGGCTGCGCAACGAGGATGAACCCGGCCGTCTCGGCCGGGAACCCCTGGATGTACTGGAGATAGAGCGAGAGGAGGACGCCCACGCCGAAGGTCGAGCCGTAGTTGATCATGGCGGCGATATTGGAGAAGACGAACGTCCGGTTGCCCGAGAAGACCGAAAGATCGATGAGCGGGGAGGTACGGCGCCGTTCCCACCAGACGAATACGGTGCCGAGGGCAAGCGAAGCCGCAATCCAGGCAAGCCCGGCCGGGTCCGGGAGGATGAGCATACCGTAGATCAGGGAGAAGAGCATGACGCTGTACAGTGCCGCCCCGTACCGGTCGAAGAGTTCCCCGGCAGCATCGGCCCATTCGTGGGGTATCTCGCGGATGGTGAGGGCGATGGCGATGAGGCCAAGGGGCACGTTGACGAGGAAGATCGCCGGCCAGCCGAACCGGTCGGTGAGGATCCCCCCGAGGAACGGCCCGAGGGAGAGACCGGCATAGACCGTGGCGATCGTGATGCCGAGCGCCGCTCCCCGCTCGCCCGGCCCATAGACCTGGGTGACGATGGCAAGGGACGTAGCAAAGAGCATGGCGCCGCCGATACCCTGGACGAACCGGGCCATAATCAGGATCTCCTCGCCCGGCGCCGCTGCGCACGCGAGGGAGGCAATGGTGTAAATGAGGACGCCCCACAGGAAGATCTTCTTGCGCCCCACGATGTCCGCGTACCGGCCGAACGGCACGATGAAGACGGCGGCGGAGATGATGTACGCGGAGGTGATCCACCCCAGCGTCACGGCATCGGCATGGAACTGGGCGGCCATGGCCGGCAGGGCCACGGTGATCGACGACCCGGTATACGGGACCAGGAAACTGGCAAGGGCAGCAACGATGAGGATGATCCGTTTCTCACGGGCTTCGATCATGGGGATTCCTGCATCTGGTTATTCTGCTGTAGGCCTAGACCCCATAAATAACCGCACGCCGCCCTGCTGCCGTCAGGCAGGCGGCCCGTTCCTGGCGCCGCCGGTCCGGAAATAGCCCGGCGGGACGGTGATCTCGAACCGCGCACCCGCCCCCGGGACGCCGTTCTCCCGGATGGCAAACCCGGTGATCTCCAGGATGTCCCGGGAGAGGAAGAGGCCAAAGCCCGTGTGCGAGAAGTGTTTGCGGAGGAAGATGTCCTCCTTGAACTTCTGCGGCACGCCGCACCCGTCGTCCTCGCAGATGATGCGTGCCCCGTCCTCCCCGGTCCCGGTACTGAACCGGATCCGGGTGACGTGGTCGCCGTGGCGGAGGGCGTTCTCGATTAAGTTGTAGAAGACCTTCTCGATCATGGGATCGGCATAGATGAAGAGATCCCCGGTCTGGATATCGATGGAAACGCCCTGCAGCGGGAGCGCGGCAACGGCCCCGGCAATGATCGACCGGAGATCGAACCACCGCGGCGACTCAATCCCGATGTTCTGGTAATCCCTGGTGAAATTGATATGCAGCGCGATGCTCTGGACAATCTCTTCCTGGATCCTGAGGATCTGCTGGATCTGCGGATCCGGGTAGTCCGATTTCAGGAGCTCCATGTATCCCAGAAGGCCGGTCAGCTTGTTGAGGATGTCGTGGCGGGTGACGCTGGAGAGGAGGCCCAGCTTCTTGTTGGCCTGGGTGAGCGCCACGGCGTACCGGTTCAGTTCGGACTCGTGGTACTGCGACTCCTGCTCGAAGACCCGGTGCTCCGTGATGTCCTCGGCAACGCATTCCAGAATGGTCCCTCCCATCACGGGATCGGAGAGGTTCCAGCCCTGCAGGGAGACCCAGGTGGCCGAGAGATCCCTGCGCTTCAGGTGTATCTCCATGCCCGTGACGCTGCCGTCCTGGCGGAGCATCCCGGAGAAGGTATCGAGGTCCGCGGGCTGCACCAGGAAGTCCCGGGCGGACCTGCCCACCAGATCGGACGGGCTGTCGTACCCGAGCATCCGGGCCATGATACGGTTGGCGGAGAGGATACGCCCGTCCAGTCCCGGGCTTATCTGGACCATGCCGAACGAGAGGTTCTCCTCCATGAGGCGGAACCGGTGTTCGTAGTCCTGCAGGATCCTGCGGGACCGCTCGTCCTGGTCCGGTACGGGAGGGCTGTCTGGCATAACTGAGGTACGGATCATTGGTCATCTGCTATTTTGATTGTTTCATTTTGATTTTCCCAGAAAATGACGGTTTTTCTTTCAGAAGGGTTCATCTTCCGGCTCAGGAATTGATCTGTACGGAGGATCATGGGGGCGGATCGACAGGATATCATCGTAATCGGGGGTGGGCCGGCCGGTCTCTTCTGCGCCATCCATGCGGCCTCCCCGGGTACCCGCGTGCTGGTGCTGGAGAAGAACCCGCAGCCGGGAAATAAACTCCTGCTTGCCGGATCCGGCCAGTGCAACCTCACCCACGACGGGGATATCCGGTCCTTCCCGGATCGGTACGGGGACCATGGCCGGTTCGTCCGGCCTTCCCTGATGGGGTTCACCAACCGTGCGCTCGTCTCATTCTTTGAGGAGCGCGGGCTCGTTCTTGTGACAGAGGAGAACGGCAAGGTCTTTCCGGCAAGCCGGAAGTCCGCGGACGTGCTGGCGGTGCTGCTGGGGGAGTGCCGGAAGAAGGGGGTGGCGATCCGGTGCGCCGAACCCGTGGAAGAGGTCGTACGGGAGGAGGGGCTGTTTGCCGCCCGCACGCCCGCGGGATCCTATGCCGCCCCGTTCCTCGTCATCACCACCGGCGGGGCGTCGTACCCGTCCTGCGGAACCACGGGCGACGGGTACCGGCTCGCGGGGATGCTCGGCCAGCCGGTCACGGAGATCGGCCCGGCGTTATCCCCCCTCCTCATCAGCCCGTTCCCGTTCGCCGGACTTGCCGGCATGACGTTTCCCTCCCTGCACTTCTCGGTCTGGCGCAACGGGAAGAAGCTGGGGG